>Ga0265295_1002089_pt1 | contig 32948 bp, 31 predicted proteins | sample Munlansysbiofilm_FD_192503 | JGI IMG/M metagenome (GOLD analysis project Ga0265295, IMG submission 192503) | Leachate microbial communities from a municipal landfill in Southern Ontario, Canada - Methane capture system biofilm | ecosystem: Engineered > Solid waste > Landfill > Unclassified ... | reverse complement strand
AAGCAGGTGCAATTATTCTTGATATGCCAAGTCCTGTTGTCGGAGGAATGCTTATTGCCATAGCATCCATGCTTTTTTATGCTGGAATAGGATTAATAATAAATTCAGGACTAAATAACCAAACTGGTTTGATGGCAGGAATTTCAATTACAATTGGAATGATTGCTGATTCAGGACAATTTTTTCCACAGCTTTTTCCCGAATCTTTACGTCCAATGCTTGGAAACGGTGTTGCCATGGGCGGAATCAGTGCTTTTTTAATGAGTATTCTTATAAGACTTACACCAAGACAAAAAATTTCCTTTTCCATTAATTCCAATCCTGATGCTCTGGAAGATCTTATAAGTGAAATTAAAGCAAATAAAACTAGCCTTAATCTGTCATCATCTGAATTGTCTCGTTTAGAGCTGGCTTGTGAAGAAACTTTTATGCATCTAGTTTCTGAACAAAATAATTTTAAAGGTGCCGTTATTTTCAAAATTATACGAAACCAGCAGGGACTCTTTACTGAAGCAATTATTGGCAAATCTATTTCAGATGTTGTTAATCTAAAAATTCCGTCCAATATTTTAAAATCAGATCAAAATGAGCTGAAAAATCTTGGAATGATAATGCTTGCAAAAATTGTAAAAGATATAAAGCATATCAATATTTCTGGAGTTACTTATATTTCTTTTACTGTATAAATAAATTTAAAATTCAATTCCTAAACAGATATGTATTTCAAAAGAAGATTTTTTATTTGGACTAAATACAATTATACTTTAAGACAATCACTTAATTAGTTGCTGAACGAAAACGGCCTTTTTTGTCCATTCTAAAGTCAGAATCAAAATTTAATCCTCAAAATACTAAATGTATCCTAAAGGTTAAATTTTTCATCTTGCTTGAACTGAACAAAAAATTCTCGTTTTCGGCCAATTACTAATTAGTTGCTGAACGAAAAAGGCCTTTTTTGGATATTTTAATCTTCGATCTAAAAATTGATTATTAAAATACCTTATATATCTGACTGTTTAAAAATTTAATCTTTTTTGAACTTTTAAAAAAAATCTATTTTTCAGCCAAGCATTAAAAATTTTATGTGTAATTGTTTTAATTTATTTTTCAATAATTTCTTAAATTTTAACTTTAGAGCATATAAAGATTTTTTATCCAAATTTATTTACCAATAATCAAAAATCTGTTCAAAAGTTTATTGTCTTGGTATAGATATAAATTCTTAAAAATTTAATTACCTAAGGAGTTTTGTTGTATGAGCATTGATCCGCATAAAATTATATATTCCATGATGAAAGTAAGTAAATTTCGTCAGAATAAACCTGTAATAAAAGATATTTCTCTTTCCTATTTTTACGGAGCTAAAATTGGAGTTCTTGGGCTTAACGGAGCAGGAAAAAGTACACTTTTGAGAATAATGGCAGGAGTTGACAAGGAATTTAACGGTGAAGCAGTTTTATCCCCTGGATACTCTGTTGGTTATCTTGAGCAGGAGCCTGAACTTGATCCTGAAAAAACAGTAAAAGAAATTGTAGAAGAGGGAATGCAGGAGCTTGTTGATCTTTTAAAGGAATACAACTCAATAAGTGAAAAATTTGCAGAACCAATGACAGATGATGAAATGACAGCTCTTATTGAAAGACAGGGTGAGCTTCAGGAAAAGCTTGATACTCTTGATGCCTGGGATGTTGACTCAAGGCTTGAAATGGCAATGGATGCACTAAGATGTCCGCCTTCAGATACTTTGACCAAAGTTTTGTCAGGAGGAGAAAAAAGAAGGGTTGCACTTTGCAGGCTTCTTCTTCAAAAACCTGATATTCTTCTTCTTGATGAACCAACAAACCACCTTGATGCAGAAACAGTTGCCTGGCTTGAGCATCATCTTCACAGCTACGAGGGTACTGTAATTGCAGTAACACATGACAGATATTTTCTTGATAATGTTGCAGGATGGATTTTAGAGCTTGACCAGGGTTATGGAATTCCATGGAAGGGTAATTATTCTTCATGGCTTGAGCAGAAACAGAACAGGCTTAATCAGGAAGAAAAAAAGGAAACAGAAAGACAAAAAACCCTTCAAAGGGAACTTGAGTGGATAAAAATGTCTCCAAAGGGAAGACAGGCAAAGTCAAAGGCAAGAATAAAATCCTATGAGTCTCTTTTAAACCAGGGAAGTGACAAAAGAGTAGACGAACTTAAAATTTTTATTCCACCAGGACCAAGACTTGGAAATAAAGTTATTGAAGCTGAAAATATTTCAAAGGTTTTTGGTGAAAAGCTTTTATTCGAAAATATGAATTTCATGCTTCCTCCAGGTGGAATTGTTGGTATTATTGGTCCAAACGGTGCTGGTAAAACAACTCTTTTTAAAATGATAACAGGACAGGAAGAACCTACATCAGGAAGTTTATCAAAAGGTGAATCAGTAAAACTTGCATATGCAGATCAGTTAAGAGGCACACTTGATCCTGAAAAATCAATCTGGGAAGTTATTTCAGGAGGAAATGATACAATTGATCTTGGGGGAAGGGAAGTAAACTCAAGAGCTTATGTTGCAAGATTTAATTTTTCGGGAAGCGATCAGCAAAAAAAGGTACGCATGCTTTCCGGAGGTGAAAGAAACAGAGTTCATCTTGCATGTATTTTAAAAGATGGAGCAAATGTATTGCTTCTTGACGAGCCTACAAACGATCTTGATGTTAATACAATGAGAGCTTTGGAAGAAGCATTGGAAAATTTTGGCGGCTGTGCTGTAATTATCAGTCATGACAGATGGTTTTTAGACAGAATAGCAACACACATTTTAGCCTTTGAAGGTGATTCAAATGTTGTATGGTTTGAAGGAAACTATTCTGATTATGAAAAAGACAAAAAGAAAAGACTTGGAAAAGCTGCTGAAATTCCACATAGAATCAAATACAGACAGCTCACAAGATAATAAATTTAAAAATATGGTTTTTTGTTTTACTTAATAAAAATTAAAACTTTACAAATTATAAGGGTTAAAGTTTTAATCTAATGCTTAAAGCCAAAATTTTGTTTTAATTCGGTAACTATTTTATAATATTGTGCTGCCTTTTTTGGCGGCACAAAAAACAGGTTTTAAAATGACAGATCAAATAGAAAAAATGAAAAATGATCCATATTCAAATTTTCTTGGTATTGAACTTGTTGAAGTAAAAAAAGGATTTTCCATTTGCACAGTAAAAGTAAGGGAAAATATGCTCAACTTCCTAGGGGTTATTCATGGAGGTTTTGTTTTTTCTCTTGCAGATGCAGCTTTTGCAGCAGCATCAAATTTTGAAAATCCTTTATCCTTTGCTCTTGATGTTTCAGGCTCTTTTTTAAAAAGTGCAAAACCAGGCAATATTTTAAGAGCAGAAGCAAGGCTTGTATATACAACAAAAAGAACAGGTTTTTATAAAATGGAAGTTTTTAATGAAAATAATCTTATTGCTGTTTTTAATGGAACAGTATTTAGAAAATCTGAGTGAAATTCAATATAAAAAGGTTATATGAAATCTATTTTAAAAAATATAATTTTAATAGAATATTTGAGTTTTATTTTCATTACTTTTATTTTGTGGCTTGATGAAATATTTGATATTCCTCATAATTTATTTGGTTTTAAACAAACTCCAATTAACTGGGCTGAAAGTATTTTTGAATCTGTTTTAATAGTGATCCTTGCTGTTGTTATAATTTGTTCAACAAAAAATCTTTTAAAAAAAATTGAAGATATTGCAATGCGGGACCCGCTTACCGGTCTTTTCAACAGAAGATATATATATGAATATTTTCAATATATTAAAACCAGCAGCTCTAAAAGATTTTTTTCATTTATTTTATGTGACCTAGATCACTTTAAAAAAGTCAATGATACTTTTGGCCATGACTGCGGAGATTATGTACTTAAAAAAACTGCTGAGATTATTAAAAGTAAAATTCGTCCAGGCGATCTTGCCGGAAGATGGGGAGGGGAGGAATTTTTAATAATTCTTCCTGAATTAGAGCTTGAATCTGCCTTTGATGTTGCAGAAAGAATAAGAAATGAAATTTTTGAATATAATTTTTGCTGGATGAATGAAGATTTTAAGATTTCAATGAGTTTTGGAATTTCAGGCAGCTCTATTTATGAAAGTCATCCTTGTGAAATTATAAATTTTGCAGATGAAAAGCTTTATGAAGCTAAAAATACCGGAAGAAATAAAGTTGTTTTTTAAGAAAAGGATTAAAAAATGGATTCAGCAAATTTAAAAGAGTCTTTAGAAATTTTTGAAACACTTAAAAAAACTTTGCCTGATCCTTTTTTTATTATTGACTCAAATGGCTTTTATCTTGAGGTTTTTGGAGGTGCTGAAAATATTTTTTATGATTCAGTCAAATATCTTAAAGGAAAAAATATTAAAGAAATAATGCCTTTGGATAAATCAGATCATTATCTTCAACTTATAAATGAGTCAATTGAACATAAAAAAATTAAGGTTGTTGAATACTCTCTATCATCTGCTGAGTGTTTTGGAAATCCAAAGGATGGGCCAAAAGAAACTCAATGGTTTGAAGGAAGAATTTATCCATTGGAACAAATTGGCCAAAAATATTTAAAAGCTGTTGTATGGCTTGTCATAAATATTACAGAAAGAAAAAAGGCAGAAGCTGAAAAAGATGAGCTTATACATAGGCTTGAAAAGGCTTTTGAAGAAATAAATGTTTATAAACAATTAATCCCGATTTGTTCGTATTGTAAAAAAATTAGAGATAAAGAAGATAAATGGCACTCTTTTGAATCATACCTTCGCAAAACCTCAGATATTTCTTTTTCCCACGGCATTTGTCCTGAATGTGTTAAAAAGCTCTATCCAAATTTAAAAATAGATAAAAAATAATATTTATTAGTTTAAGGTAAAATTATTTGATTTGACATAATCATTTAAGAAAACTAAATTATTTATTTACTCGTTAGGGGTGTCTTAATGACTGAGATTCTCATTTTTGAGTGACCCTTAACACCTGATCAGGATAATACCTGCGAAGGGAAACGAGTGTAAAAAATTCAATTTATTTGGATTTAAGCCGTTTCCTTTTTTTGGAACCGGCTTTTTTATTTTTAATTATAAATATAAGGAATTATTATGGCAACTCAGCTTACATATGCACTTGAGGGTAAAATTACAAAAGCCATGAAAGAAGTGGCTGAAGATGAAAACTATTTGCCTGAAGAGATTTTAGAAAAGGTAAAGTCAGGTAAAATTGTTATTCCAATTAATAAAAACAGAAATTTCAGGGCTGTTGGGATTGGTGAAGGATTAAAAACAAAAGTCAATGCAAATATTGGGACATCACCAAGCCGCCACTGTCTTGAAGCAGAACTTTTAAAACTTAAAACTGCTGTTGATGCAGGTGCTGATGCGGTTATGGATCTTTCAACAGGAGGAAGTCTTTCTGAAATTTTAGAACAAATCATTGAAAAGTCTCCTGTAATGATAGGAACCGTTCCTATTTACAAAGTTGTTTCAAAATATATGAAAAACGGCAAAGAAGCTGTTTCTTTCACAAAAGAAGATCTTTTTGAAGAAATACTTTATCATGCAAAAGCAGGAGTCGACTTTATTACAGTGCATTGTGGAATAACAAAGCATACTGTAAGTGTTTTGGAAAATTGCGAAAGAAAAATGGGAATTGTTTCAAGGGGAGGAAGTTTTCTTGCTGAATGGATTGTGAGAAATAAAAAAGAAAATCCATTGTATGAATATTTTGATGAGCTTTTGGATATTTGCCTTGAATATGATGTAACTCTTTCACTTGGTGATGGGCTTCGTCCAGGAGCAATCTGCGATGCTGAAGACAGGGCTCAGGTATCAGAACTTATAACTCTTGGTGAACTGACAAAAAGAGCAAGGGCAAAAGGAGTCCAGGTAATGATTGAAGGACCTGGTCATGTTCCTTTAAATAGGATTGCAGGAGACATGAAACAGCAGAAAAGATTTTGTGAAAATGCACCATATTATGTTTTAGGGCCGCTTCCAACTGATGTTGCACCAGGCTATGATCATATTGTAGGAGCAATCGGCGGAGCTATTGCAGCAGCAAATGGTGCTGATTTTCTTTGTTATGTAACTCCAGCAGAACATCTTACTCTTCCAGACCTTGATGATGTAAAACAGGGTGTTGTTGCATCAAAAATTGCAGCACATATTGGTGATATTGAAAAAGGTGTTAAAGGTGCCTGGGAAAGAAATCTTCAAATGGCAGATGCAAGAAGAAATTTTGATTGGAAAAAAATGTTTGAACTTTCAATTGATCCTGAGCTTGCAAGGAAAAGAAGGAATGCTTCTGAGGACAGCAAGCGTGATGTTTGTACAATGTGTGGTGATTTGTGTGCATTAAAAACATGGAACAGGGCTGTTGAGTCCAAGAAATAAAATTTATTTACATAAAGACCTTTTTAAAAAGGTCTTTATGTTTCGGTATGGTAACATAAAGTTGTAATAATACCTCTTAGTAACTTTAAACCCTGTTAATATTAGTATTTCTTCATTATATTTATTTAGAATGTAACTTTTGAGTTACAACGCTTATCCCCCTTTTTTTCTTTATATTAATTTTTATCCAATTAAAACATGTGTTTAAATTTTAAATTTGATTATGGCACACTGATTGCTTTATTTAAAAAAGAATATTTGATTTTTAAATTTATTAAAATAATAAATAGAGAAGGAATTTTTAAATGGAAATTAAGGTTTTTGGTGTGGTAGGTGCTGGACAAATGGGGAATGGAATTGCACAGGTTGCTGCTCAAAGTGGTCTTAATGTCATTATGTATGATATTAGTGATGAAGCCTGTCAAAAAGGACTTTCTGTTATTGATAAAAATTTGTCAAAATCAGTTTCCAAAGAAAAAATGACTGAAAATGAAAAAAATCAAATTTTGGAAAGAATTAAAGTTTCTTCAGTATTATCAAGTTTAAAAGATGCTGATTTTGTAGTTGAGGCAGCTGTTGAAAGAGAAGACCTGAAATTTAAAATTTTTAAAGAGCTTGATGAAGGATGTAATAAGGACGTAATACTTGCAACAAATACTTCTTCCATTCCAATTGGAAGAATAGCAGCACAAACAAAAAGGCCAGAAAAAATTATTGGAATGCATTTTATGAACCCTGTCCCTGTTATGAAGCTTGTAGAAATAATAAGAGGCCTTGCAACAGATCAGGAAACCTTTGATACAACAATTTCCTTGATTGAAAAATTTGGAAAAACCCCTGCTGAATCAAGTGATTTTCCTGGATTTATAGCAAACAGAATTCTTATTCCAATGCTCAATGAAGCAGTTTTTGCACTTTATCACGGAGTAGGAACAAAAGAGGCAATAGATTCAGCAATGAAGCTTGGCATGAACCATCCAATGGGGCCGCTTGCACTAGCAGACCTTATAGGGCTTGATACCTGCCTTGCAATTATGGAAACCCTTTATAAGGGTTTTGGCGATTCAAAATATCGTCCATGCCCATTGTTAAGAAAATATGTTGAAGCAGGGTGGCTTGGTAGAAAAACCGGCCGTGGATTTTATGAGTATAACTAAGGCTTTTATATCTCTCCTAAAAAATATATGAGCAAAAAACGACAGTTTTAAATTAACCCCTTGAAAGCATTAAAATTAAAAGGAGTATTTATGACACAACCTGACCATACCTTCGCAACTCCGGGACCTGCCGGACTTGGAGCACTTTGTGTAGCATGTTTTGGATTTGGAGCCGTTTTTCTGGGAAAGGTGGAAGTAACAGGACTCCCCCTGCTTGCAGCCTGGCTTGTTGGCGGCGGTATAGTACAATATACCGTAGCTGTTATGGAGTTAAAAGACCATAATATTACAGGCGGCAATGTATTCCTGTTTTTTTGTGCCTTTTTCATGTTTGGAGCTTCTTTGAGTGTTTTGTCAAAATTCTTGATGATTAAGTCTGGAATGATACCGCATGCTGTTGTTGAAGGATGGTGCTGGATGGCAGGAGCATTTTTTCTGACTATTGTAACTCCCGCTTACATGAAATCAACATTGCTTTTGTTTATTGTTGTTGTACTTCTTGATATAGCCTTATGGCTTATTTTTCTGCTGGATATGGGCATTGTTCCAGCTGCAGTAAAACCGGTTATTGGATGGACTCTGATTACAGCAGGATTCGTTGCAGTTTATATAATCGGTGCAATTGTAAACAATACTGTGTTTAACAAAAATGTTTTACCCCTTCCCGGTGCAATAGTTAAATAGGGGTTAAAATCTGTCGTGAAATGGAAACAGCCTTAAAATAAGGCTGTTTCTAAACAAAATTTTTAGTATCCTAAAATCCCCTTTTTATCCATTTAAAAAATACTTAGCTGCTGAACTAAAACGGTCTTTTTTGGCCAATTACTGCTTACAATTTATTGTACAAATTTTTTATAGTTTAAAACAAAAAAATTATATTTTTTGCCAAAGCACTCTTTATTTAAATACATCATTATATAGTGATGCATGTAGTATTTCGTGTGGATAAATTATTTTTAAAATTTTTTTTAATTTTGGTTCAATATCCTGATTTAAGAGCTTTTCAATCTTCTTAACTGCACCTTGTTCTTCAATCTGAAGTTTTTTCAATTTTTTTTGTAAAGGAATAGGTCTCATTATAAAAGCAGCAAACATCCCTGCAAATTCCCAGAAAAAACCAGATTTTAAATTTTTTCCGTAAAGGTCTTTAAAACATTTTTGAAAAAGTTTACCATGCATTTCTTCTTGCTTTGAAAACTCCATAAATTTTTCGCTTAAATCTGGATTTTTTGTTCTAAACTGTTTGCTTAAACCTTTGTAAATTCCTGTTCCAATCATTTCCATTTTATAGGAATGAGTTAAATTCTTTTTGTAATCTTCCATTTTTTCTCCATATTAATATTTTATTAAAAAGAACTGTTTTTTTTAACAGCAAGTAAACAAAAAAATTTCGTTTTCGGCCAATCACTAAATATTGAAAATTTCCTTAAAATCACCTGATTTTAGAATTTTTTTAAACCAATCCCTCAAATCCGGAGGTTCATGAAATACTTGATTCCTAAATATTTCAAGAAAGGGCCCATAATAATCATTTGTAAATTTTGTTATTTTATTTTCCATTTTTTCTTTTATGAGAGGAAGGTTTTCACCTGAATATCTTAAATTTTTAGAATCAAGCATTTTCAAGTTTACAAAATTTTTGTATTTTTTATTGCATCTGCATTTATTATCTGGATTTACAATTCCGCAGATTCCATTCATATTTTCAAAAAGCTTAGTTTTTGCCCTTGAAAGTTTTTTTCTGAAATTATCATTTGTAATATCCATGATTTCAGAACAGTCTTTACTGTCCAACAAAAAAATTCCTCCAAGAATAAATGCTATTCTTTCTGTTCTTTCAAGACACATAACCATTCCAGACATACAACCAGCTTGAAATTCTTTGGCTAGAATATTTTCTTCAGGATTTTTTTCAGGTTGATGTGATGGCAGATTTTCAATTAAATCTGTATATTTTTGAAAATCATTTATACGCACTTCAAATTTTTTTTTCTTCATGTTTAAAATGTGATTTACAGCAATTTTGTAAGCCCAGGTTGTAAATTTTGCTTTGGAACTATTAAATGAAGAAAGATTTGTTATAATTTTAATTAATATTTCCTGGGTAAGGTCAAGTGCGTCATCGTGATCCATAACCATTTTGAATGCAAGATTATAAAGTTTTGCCTGATTGTTTGAAATGAGTTTTTCAAGGGATTTTTCATCACCTTCAAGTGCTTTAGTTATAAGCTGTTCGTCATTTTCAATGTAATTTATTTTTTTTTCCATAGCTCTCTCTTAATTAATTTATTATTGATACAATTGAAAAATAAAATTGTGACAAATTATTTTAAATTTATTTAAAAAAGCATTTAATAAAGACAAATTTTAATAAATTAAAAGGCAGAAGAAATGACTGAATTTAACTACACACCAGTTTACAAAATGTTTGATTTTAAAAATATAAAATTTGAAAAAATTTCAGATAAGGAAATAGCTGTAATAAAAATTGATAATAAAAATTATATTAAACCAGATTATGAATCATTAAAAATAATTTCACAAAAAAGTTTTTCAGAAATCAATTATTTTTTTTCAAGATCACACCTTAAAAATCTTTCAGATATTTTAAAAGATAAAGAATCAAGCGAAAATGACAAGTTTGTTGCAAAAAAACTCATTGAAAATGCAGTAATTTCATCTTCAAAAATTTTTCCAATTTGTCAGGATACCGGAACTGCTACAATATCAGCAGAAAAAGGGAATTTGGTATTAACAGATTTTGATGAAAAAAAAGCTTTAAGTGAAGGTATTTTTCAAACATATAAATGTGAAAATCTTAGGTATTCACAGCTTGTTCCCTTGTCTTTTTTTGAAGAAATAAATTCAAAAACAAACCTGCCGGCTCAAATTGATATTTATTCAGGTAAAGGAAATGAATTTAAATTTATGTTTGCTGCTAAAGGCGGAGGTTCTTCAAATAAAACATTTTTTTTCACGGAAAATAAGTCTCTTTTAAATCCTTTAAAATTAAAACAATTTCTTGAAACAAATATAAAAAAAATCGGAACAGCAGCATGTCCTCCATATAATCTTGGAATTGTAATAGGAGGGACTTCACCTGAAATGAATTTAAAAACCTTAAAACTTTTAACTACAGGTTCTCTTGATCATATAAAAAATTTCAAAACAGATGAATCTCTGGCACTAAGGGATTTGGAAATTGAAAAAATGGTGTCTGATATATGCATAAATACAAAAATGGGAGCTCAATACGGCGGAAAGTATTTTGCTGTTTCAAGTAAAGTTATGAGACTTCCAAGGCATGGTGCTTCAGTATTTGTTGGAATAGGCGTGAGCTGTTATGCACACAGAAATCAGTTTGGCCTTATAAATGAAAATGGAGTTTTTCTTGAAGAAAAGGAAAAAGACCCTGCAAAATATCTTCCTGATGAAAATATAGATTTTAACGAACCTGTTAAAATTGATTTAGATAAGCCAATGAAAAAAATACAGGAAGATCTTTCAAAACTAGAAGTTTCAAGTTCTGTCCTATTAAACGGAACTATTATTGTCGCAAGGGATATTGCCCATGCAAAAATTCTGGAAATTTTAGAACAAGATAAAAAACTTCCAGATTACATAAAAAACCATCCAGTTTATTATGCAGGCCCTGCAAAAGTTCCAGATGGTTTTGCTTCAGGTTCTTTTGGACCAACAACTTCAGCTAGAATGGACTCATATGTTGAAAAGTTTCAAAAAAATCAAGGTTCACTTGTAATGATTGGAAAAGGAAACAGATCACTGGCTGTAAAGGATTCCTGTAAAAAATATAAGGGGTTTTATCTTGGTGCAATTGGAGGTGCTGCAGCTCTTGTGGGAAAAAACTGTATAGAATCTGTAGAAGTATTAGATTTTAAAGATCTGGGAATGGAAGCTGTTTTTAAAATCAAGGTAAAAGATTTTCCTGCATTTCTTATAACAGATGATAAAGGAAATGATTTTTTTGAAAGGAATTTAAAATAGAATTTATTTTTCTTTTTTTTACTGCCTTTGCAGCGGCAACAATTATACCTTTTAGTTCTGAAATTGTTTTGACTTCACTTATATTAAAGGGAGCAGATCCTTTTTTTTGTGTTTTATCTGCTTCCATTGGAAATATTTTGGGAAGCATTTTAAATTATTTTGCAGGTTTTTTTGGAAGCAGGCTGATATTTGAAAAATATTTAAAATCTAAGCAGGATGATTTAGAAAAAGGAATTTCAAGATTTAATAAATTTGGGAAAATAAGTCTTTTTTTTGCATGGCTTCCAATTATAGGAGATCCGCTTACACTTGCTGCAGGAGTTTTAAAAATAAATTTTTATTATTTTTTTATGGCAGTAAGCATAGGAAAAGTTATAAGATACTTAATAATAATCAAGGCTGCATTAACCTGAAAAAGAGGTTTTATATGGCGTCTTTAACTTACCGTATCAATTCAAATGACGAAATTGTTTATGTATCAAGTGCCTGGGATAAATTTGCAGAAGAAAATCAAGGGAAAGAAAATCAAAGCAGTTTAGTATTAAAACAAAAATTATGGGATTTTATAAGTGATCCTGAAACAGCTCAGATTTACTTAATGCTTGTTGAAAAAGTAAGGAAGAAGAAAAAAACTGTAAAAGTTCCATTTCGCTGCGATACTTCTGAATTTAGAAGGTTCCTTTATATGGAAATAAAAGAAATGGACAATGGGATCATAGAGTTTAATTCTATTCTTGAAAAAATTGAAAAAAGAGAAAAAGTTCTTCTTCTTGATAAAAATGTTGAAAGAAGTAATGAATTCTTAAGAATCTGCAGCTGGTGTAAAAAAGTATATATTGAGAATGAAGATTGCTGGTATGAGGTAGAAGAGGCAGTAAAAAAAATGAATTTATTTGGTAAAAAAAGATTGCCTATGCTTACTCATACTATGTGTGATCAATGTTTTAAAGAATTATCTGAATAAGCATTGATTTTTTTTAATAATAAAAATTGATAAAAATGATTATTTATTATACTTAATGATAATTATTATTTCTTAATTTTTTTAGCTAAAATTATTCAGCTTTAGACTTATATTTTAAAAAATTACTTATTATTTGGAGGTAAAATGAAACTTTTTAAAAAAATATTTTTTACTTTTTTTGCATTAAGTTTTTTTATTAGCGGTTGTGCTGTCAACTGCAAAAATTTTTCAGGTGATACTCCCCCTGTTTATGATGGAGGCGATTATGCAAAAAAAATTGATAATCTAGTTATAATAGCAGATACGTCTTCTACAATGGGAGCCTGCTGTAATGACCAGACATGTTTCAGTTTGTGTCAAAATATTATAACAGACATGATTTCAGCTCTTCCGTCAGATATTGACATAAATTGTGCCTATCTTACATATGGGCATTTAAGCTCAGTTTCTTCAAAGCCAAATCTTGTAAATTTGGAATTAGGCAAATTTTCAAAAGAAAAATTTTCTGCTGCAGCTTCAAAAATAGATGATGCAGGCGGAACTTCAAGATTAGATTTGAGTCTGGAAGATGCTTTTAAAATGATTTCCTGTCAGCCAGGTAAAACTGCTCTGTTTATTTTAGGCGACGGAATTGAAATGGGAGATAAGCCTTTTTCAATTGCAGAAAAAATGAAAAAAGATATTAGCGGAAATATTTGTATTTATCCAATTCATGCAGGCTCATCAGTTGATGGACAAAAAGGATTTTCAAAACTATCTACAATTACTGGATGTGGAAAATTTTATAAAGCCGAGGAACTTGTATCTAACGATTCAATTATTGCTCTTTTGAATGAAACTATTTACGAAAAAATTAAAGATTCAGATGGTGACGGAGTTGCTGATGATTTAGACAGATGTAAAAATACTCCAGAAAATGTTGAAGTAGATAAAGACGGGTGTCCACTAGATTCAGATAAAGATGGTGTTTATGATTATGTAGATAAATGCCCTGGCTCTCCGCTAGAAGCAAAAGTTGATAAAGACGGCTGCCCAATAGATTCAGACGGTGATGGTGTATATGATTTTTTGGATAAGTGCCCAAATACCAAAAAAGGTGTTAATGTTGATGAAAACGGATGTATTATTGCGTCAGCCTCTGACAAAGTAGAAATTACAGAAAAAGGAAGCTGGATTTTTAAAGAAATCCAGTTTGGTACAAACCAAAGCAGTATAAATGACAAATCATCAAAAGAACTTGATGAAATTGTTAAAATTATGAAGGAAAATAAAGAATTAAAACTTGAAATTCAAGGCCATACTGACAGCAGAGGAAATGAGGCATATAATTATAAATTGTCACAAAAAAGAGCTGATTCAGTTAAAAAATATATTTCAGAAAAAGGAATTGACAGCCAAAGACTTTTATCAAAAGGTTATGGACCTTCACAGCCAATTGCTTCAAATGACACTAAAGATGGAAGACTTTTAAATAGAAGAGTTGAATTCAAACCTTTTAATTAATATTTTAATAAATAATTACAATTAGATAAAGTTCCTGGCTGTTTACAGTCAGGAACTTTTTTTGTTTGTAAAAGTTGTTATTTCTATTGCTACCCAAATTATTTTTTTAAACACCGATTTTAAATTAAAATTATTTTATCTAATAAATTCAGATAATTTTACCTTTACAAAAAAAGTCTTGTATATATAATCGGGCGGTGTTGAAATTTGTTTATAATTATTTTTTTGCAATATATTAAACGGAGATTAAAAAAAATGAAGTTTGGTCTAAGAGAAAGAATCCTTTTTCCAATTCTAATTCTTATTGTTTTAGGAATGGGACTTACAATTTATTTTTCAAATAAATATTCAAAACAATCCATTTCTGAAATAACTGATAATTCCATGATTAAAACTGTAGAAGAAACAGTTAAAAATTTAGATAATTGGATTGAAAGCAGAGAATTGGTTTTAAAAACCCTTGCAGACATAAAGATTTACCAGAAAGCAAGTATTGATGACTTTCAGGGCAGGGCTCTTAGAAAAACAGCATCATCAAATTTGGAAAATTATATTAATGAGCATAATGTTTTTGAATCAGTTTCAATTGTTGACAATAAAGGAAAAGTTGTAGCTTCTTCATCTGACGAAAGAATTGAACTTGATATTTCTGATAGAAAATATTTTATAAATTCCTTTGAAAATAATATTGCCTTTGTTCAAGCAGTAAAAAGCAGAATTACAGATAAGGTTTCAATTATACTTTCTGTTCCTCTAAAGGATGAAGGCAAGATTTGCGGAATAATCTATTCAACCCTTAATTTTGAAGAATTTACAAAAAAATATATTGAAGATATAAAAATTGGCGAAAAAGGATATATTTTTATTACAGATGAAAAAGGTCTTGTTTTGCATCATCCTGTCAAAAAACTCATTTATAAGGCAGGACTTTATGAATATGAGTTTGGCAAAAAAATGCTTGAACAAAAAAAAGGCTATATGCAGTATTTATGGGGTAAAGTACCAACCATTTCAGCCTTTGACCGTGTTGAAAAAACAGGATGGTTTGTTGTTACAAGGGTTGATCCTGGTGAAATTTATTCAGGAATAAAAAAGCTTCAAAAAATAAATTTTACAATTGCAGGCTTAACTATTTTTTTAATGGCAGTATCAATTGTTCTTATTGTAAGGTTTATTATATTAAATCCTGTAAAAAAAGCTGTTTCATTTGCCAAAAAAATTGCATCAGGAGATCTTAATGCAAGGGTCAGGCTTAACAGAAATGATGAACTTGGAGAACTTGTAGAATCCTTAAACAGCATGGGCAGCCGGTTAACTGAAATGTTCAGCATAGAAAAGTTAAGGGAGCTTGTTAAATCATTGTCTGAAGGCTCCATGAATTTGAAAAAGGTTTCAGAAGACATGGACAATGAAATAAATACAGCAGTTGGAATGGCTGCGGCAATATTTAAAGAAACTTCAGAAATGACTGATAATATAAATGAATCAGCCTCAGATCTTGATATAAGTGCTACAAATATTTCGACAATAGCATCCGGTGCTGAACAAATGAGCTCTACAATAAGTGAGATTGCCGTTAATGTAGATAAAACAGGCAATATAACTAAGGCAGCAGTTGAAAAGGCTAAATTTTCTTCCACAAAAATAGATCAGCTTGGAATAGCAGCAAAAGAAATTGATGCTGTTACCAATACAATTAGAGACATTTCAGACCAGACTAATCTTTTAGCTCTTAATGCTACAATTGAAGCTGCAAGAGCAGGTGAGGCTGGAAAAGGTTTTGCTGTTGTAGCCGGAGAAATAAAAGCTCTTGCATCACAAACAGCCAGTGCAACAAAAGATATAGCAGAAAAAATAAAAAATATTCAAAAATCTACCCAGGAAACAGTTACGGATATAAATGAAATTGCAGCTACAATTGATAATATTCATGAATTTGTAGGTTCTGTTGCAGCTGCGATTGAGGAACAATCTGTTACAACAAAGGAAATTGCAGGAAGTGTAAATCAGGCATCAGCAAGAATTTCTGGAGTAAATGAAAAAATGTCATTTAATTCAAACTCTGCCAAATCAATAAATAATGACATTTCCAATATGGAGCAGATTACAGGAAAGCTTAAAAGCGGAAGCAGCCATATAAACAGCAGCTCTCTTGAGCTTCAAAGAATTTCAAAAGAAGTTAAAGATGTTGTTGATCAGTTCAAAATTTAGAAATTTAATTTTAAATTAAATTTTAAAAAAAATTGATGCCGGAATGTCTTTTTTCCGGCATTTTTTATTTGTTCTTTTAGCCAAACTTAAAAAAAATATATTTTAAGTTTGGCTAATATATTTAGTGATTGGCCGAAAACGAGAATTTTGTTTCATTCAAGAAAGATGAAAAATTTAACCTTTAGGATACATTGAGTATTAAATTTTGAATCTGACTTAAGAATGGACAAAAAAGGCCGTTTTCGTTCAGCAGCTATTTATGTAAAATAATAAAGATATATAATTTTCAGCTTAGATGATATTTGTAATCTGGTTTACATAAAATTTATTTTATAATATTAAATTTTTTGGATTGCATCCAAATTTTATTCAGCAAAATCTTAAACCATAATTTAAGGGGAAAAATATGGATAAATTAATTAGAATTCTTATGCCAATATTTGTTATTTGGTTTTTTTCCGGCTGTGCAATGCTTCAAAGTACAGGTTTGTGGAAACAGCCGGCTGTAAAGGTATCATCAATTAAAATCAAATCTCTTGATTTTCAAAAAATAGATCTTGATGTAGAACTTGAAATTGTAAACTTAAATTCATATTCCATAGAAGTTGGTAAAATTGATTATTCTTTGAAAATTCATGAAAATGAAATTTTAACCGGAAAACAAAATGAATCAATGTCACTTCCTGCTCATAATTCTAAAAAAGTATTATTCCCAGTAAGTTTGGAATTTGAAAAAATATTTTCATCAGTTTCACAAACAAATGAATCAGATATTATAAAGTACGAATTTTTGGGAGGTTTAAGTCTGAATATGCCGGCAGGCAATCAGATCAGGATCCCTTTTTCAGCGTCAGATGAAATTCCAGTTCCTAAATTACCAAATATTGAGGTTCAAAATTTAAAAATTGAAAAAATAAGTTTTTTTGGTGCAGAACTTAAGCTTTTTGTTAAGGTGGAAAACGCAAATAATTTTGGGATAAAATTAAATAAATATGATTATATTTTTGAGCTGAATAAAAATCAAATAGCAAACGGTGCCTCTTTAGAAGGTATTTCAATTGAAGCAAAAAATGAAAAAATTATTGAATTTCCTTTTAATCTTTCATTTAAAAGTGCAGGGGTTGCACTTTACAAAATTTTAACATCAGATAAAAACCTGGATTATTTTTTCAAATTTAATGGAGAGGCTGATACAGGACTTGATTATTTTAATGATTTTCCTTTAAAAACCGAAAAACAGGGAACAATTAAAATTATAAAATAAATATTTGATAAATTGAGCGTTTCCAATTTTGTTGCATCTTATACGTTAAATTGCATCACGCAAAGTAAAAGCCTGATACAATTTGCCTTTATATGCAGCAAACTTGAAAATCGCTCAATTTAGGTTTTAATAAAACTGCCTTTTCTAAATAGTGATTGGCCGAAAACGAGAATTTTTTGTTCAGTTCAAGGAAGATGAAAAATTTAACCTTTAGGATACATTTAGTATTTGAGGATTAAATTTTGATTCTGACTTAAGAATGGACAAAAAAGGCCGTTTTCGTTCAGCAACTAAATAAGAGTCAAACTTTAGTCCTTAAAATGCACATAACCACAAATATTGAATTTTTGATCATTTAGAACAGAAAAAATTTTATTTTTTTAAAATCACTTATTCAGTTTATTAAAAGCTTTTATTCCCCCTTTTACACTGAATAAATTTTTATATCCTTTTGTCTGCAAAATCCTTGATGCAATGCTGCTTCTTTTTCCTGAACGGCAAAAAACAAAAATGGTTTTATTTTTATCAATCATGGAAATTTTTTGGGAAATTTCTAAAAGAGGAATTAAAACAGAATTTTTTATGCTTTGTTCTTTATGTTCAAAAGGCTGCCTAACATCCAAAAGCAGATATTTATTATCATTATCGTTTAAAAAAAGCTCATTAACTTTATCCCATGCGATTTTTTTGGGAGAAATAAAAAATTTAAGCCATTTCATTTTTTTAAACCTTTCTTATATTTTTAAAAAATTGATTATTTGACTTCATAATCCATAAAAATGAAAGGAGAAACTAAAAAATGGCTTATGAAAAAAAAATTGATCTTGTTTTAATAGATTTTAAGGGAATTTTTTCAAAAAATGATTTTTTTGAAGAATTAATTTTGGAAAATGATTTAGATAAAATCGAAAAGAAAAAGTTTGATGAAAAAATTATGGAAAAATTTAGTTTAAAGAATTTTTTAAACTATTATATTCTGAAATCAAGGCCTCAAAAAGGAATGGAAAAAGTCATATCTTATTTACAGAGATTTAAAGTAAAAACATATATTTTGACTGATGAGTTTTATTTTGGAGCATATATCTATAAAAAGCTCTATTTTGATGATTCAAATTTTGAATTAATAGGTGATTTTCCTGAAGTTTATTCAAAAGATAAAAAAATTAAATTAAATAAGCATAAAATTGAAAAATTAGTTTTAAAATATCTTGAGAAAAACAGAAATCATAAGGCTTTTACTAATTACTATTTCAATCCTTTGGCAAAATTTAAAGTTTTTGATTTTTTAAAAATTTTTTCAATTATTAATGATTCAGGCATTAGTCTTGAAAATACATTATATATCACCAGCCTTAAATCAAATTTTCACCAAAAGATTCTTGAACGCAAAGGTTTAGTTGCAGGGATAAAATATGATGACAAAAATACAGATTATGCAAATGAACTTAAAATCAGGTTCAATGATTTATTTTTAGACTTTGGTTCAATTAATAACAGGCGTGATATTTCAGATGTTTTAGTTTCAATAAATTAAAAAACTTTACTTGAAGATTTTGTTTTAAACTAATAAATATATCAAAAAATTTGACATATTTTTCAAGAGGGGAAGATTATTATGAAAAAAGTTGTTATTGTTGGATGCGGATCTTATATGGACAGTGGTTATGGATGTCCTGGCGAGTGGAGATGCCTTAAGGCTGCTGCTTTGGGTGAAGGTAAATTTGAAGAACCTTCTGCTGTAATAGGCTTTGTAAAATGTGAATGTCCTGGAAGAACCATGGTTCCAAATATTGGAATGACTTTGAAACTTAGTGAACTTAAACCGGATAAAATTTATCTGTCTTCCTGCATGGCTGGTGCAAAGCCTGATTGTCCATATTCTACACCTGAGGAAAAAGCGGAATTTATAAAATCCAAAACAGGCATTGATGTGGTAATTGGAACACATGATTATCACTGATTTTTGAATTTTTTTGCTCATTTCCCTTTTTTTGGAAAATGAGCAAAAAAAGTTTTAAAATCAGGCTGGCTTAAATTGAAACATTAAAAGAGAATAAAATGAAAATTCAATGTCCGGGATGCAAAAAAAATATAAACATAAAAAAAGGTACTTATCCTGAAGAAAAAAAATTTTCTTTTCTCTGCCCTGGATGCGGAACTAAAATACAAGTCAATCCAATGGAGATTAAAAGAGCTGAAGAAAACAATGACATTCCAGATAAAAATTTATCAGGAGATGAACTAAAAAAAGAAATTTTAAATACAAATCCTTCTTTGCCTCCTATTCCGGATATTCTTTTGCGTGCAAAAGAGCTTATAGAAAGTTCAGGATATTCTGCAAAGGAGTTAAGCAGGATCATTTCCCTTGATCAGGCAATAGCAGCAAGGGTTTTAAAACTTGCGAATTCAGCATATTTTAATTTTAATCCCCCAATTCCTACAATTGAAGAAGCCTGTATTTTACTTGGCGAAAAAAATCTTATGAGCATAATAATGGTAGCTCAAATGAGCAAAATGCTCGATAAAGAGCTTAAAGGCTATAATATTTCAAAGGGCAATCTTTTTTATCACAGCATAGCTTCAGCTGTTGCAGCTGATATTATTGCAGAAGAAAAAATGCCTTTATTTGAGCTGGATGCGTTTTCAGCAGGACTTTTGCATGATTGTGGGAAAATGATATTGAATGAATATGTAAATCAGAGAAAACAGGAATTTGTTCATTTGATTTCTGATGCCAAAATGCCTTGTTACCTTGCAGAAAAAAAAATGTTTGGGTTTTCCCATGCAGAGATTGGCTATGATTTTTTAAAAAGCTGGCACTTGCCTGAAATTCAGACTCATGCCATAGGCTTTCATCATAATCCCCATGAATCAGGCATGAATGAATTATCATATATTTTGAATGCAGCTGATTTTTTTGCTAAAAAAGCTGGTTTTTCTGCAGCTGATTATTGCATGGAAAATTCACTTTTACTTGAAAATGAAGTAAAAGAATTTTTAAATATTGAAGATTATGAAATCGATGAATTTACAAATAAAATCAGAAAAAATGTTTTAGAAATGACAAAGGATTTCAGCTTTTAGCTTGGAGGATATTTTGGAAATAAAACTTGCTTCCTGGAATGTGAACGGATTAAGAGCAATACTTAAAAAAGGTTTTGAAGAATCAATTGACCAGATTAATGCAGATATTTTAGGTCTGCAGGAAACAAAACTTCAAAAAGATCAGATTGAAGATGAAATGATTAAGCCTCATCATTATGAGCATGAAGTCTGGTCTCACTCTACAGTAAAAAAAGGCTACAGCGGTGTTGTTTCATATTCTAAGGAAAAACCGCTTAATATGGAAGAGGGTATTGGAATAAAAAAATTTGATGAGGAAGGAAGAATTGTAAGGCTTGATTATGATGATTTTATTTTACTCAATGTTTATTTTCCAAATGGTCAGATGTCTGATGAAAGACTTGAATACAAGCTTGAATTTTATGAAAAGTTTTTTGAATATACAGACAAACTTAAAAAAGACAAAAGCATTATAATCTGCGGAGACTATAATACAGCACACAATGAAATTGACCTTAAAAATCCAAAAGCCAATGAAAAAAGGTCAGGGTTTCTTCAAATTGAAAGAAAGTGGCTCGATGAAATTATAAAAAGGGGATATGTGGACACTTTCAGGCACTTTTATCCTGAACAAGTAAAATACTCGTGGTGGACATACAGATTTAATGCAAGAAAAAACAATGCAGGGTGGCGTATAGATTATTTTTTTGTAACAAAAGACATGATTGAGAACAAAAGAATAAAAGATGCCTGGATTTTAAATGATATTTATGGTTCAGATCATTGCCCTGTTGGAATTACAATTGAAGTTTAGTTTTATATAATTTTTTATGCCAGCAAAAATTAAATTTTTTTTAATCCGGCCTTTGCCGTAATTTTGGAGAGTTAATCATGATAAATAAAAAAAAGTATTATCTGAAATCTGTTTCTAAAAAGATTTTCTGGACTCAATTTATATTGTCATTAGTTTTTTTTGGATCTTTATTTTTTGGCCTTTATTTTTATTCTTCAATGCTTTTTTCAAAGGCATCAAACATAGACGTTCAAAAAATTTATCCCCCGGATTATCAGGTTTTTTTTGACCTGATTCTAAGTCTTAAAGAACCAATAAATATATTTGTTATTCCGGCCTCTGGGATAGTAATTTTATTTTTTACATTTTTTTCATGGTTAATTTTAAGGGGGATTGTTAAAAAAACAATTTCACAAATTCCAACCCAGGCAGATACTGCTCCAAAAGAAACTTTAAAAGTTGACCCTGAGCTTGAAAAAAGAAAATTTCTTCATATTTTATCGGTACTTCAGGAAGAGGGAAGACTTATTGATTTTCTAAATGAAGACTTATCTGATTATAATGACGATGACATTGGAGCTGCTGTAAGAAGTATCCATAAAGGCTGCAATGATGCTCTAAAAAAATATGTGGAATTAAAACCTCTTTTAGATGATGAGGAAGACTCCATAATTGAAGTTGAAGAAAATTTTAATCCTGAAAAAATAAGACTTACAGGAAATGTTGTTGGAAATCCTCCATTTAAAGGCATTGTAAAACACAGAGGCTGGAAAGCTCAAAATATTAATCTTCCAGACCTTAAAAAAGTACAAGATGCTTCTTTTCTTGTTCCTGCTGAAATTGAAGTTGAATAAAAAGGTTTTTAATTATGAATGCAAACTATCTTATTGGAATTGACCTTGGAACCTCTAATACTGCGGTTTCATATGCAAAAATAACAGAAAATGACGAAAAGCCTGAATTTAAGATTTTTGAGATTCCACAAATTGTAAGGCCCGGCGAAATTCTTTCAAGACCTCTTTTGCCGTCATTTATTTATTTTCCAGATGAAAATGAAAAAAACAGAGGTAATTTTTCCCTTCCATGGAAAGAAGATGAAACTTTTATTGTTGGAGAATATGCAAGAAAAAGAAGCTCTGAAATGCCTGCGAGAGTAATTTCATCCGCAAAATCATGGCTTTGCAATAATCATGTAAAAAGGGATGATAAAATTTTACCCTGGGACAGTGATCAGGTAAGCGAAAAATTTTCACCTGTAAGAGCTCAGGCAGAAATTTTAAATCATATAAAAAATGCCTGGAACCATAAATTTTCAGATGATGATGATAATAATTCATTTATTGAACAAAATATAACGGTTACAATTCCTGCTTCATTTGATGCAGTTGCAAGGGAACTTACCTTAAAAGCCTGTAATCTGTGCGGAATAAAAAATCTCACACTTATGGAAGAACCCCAGGCCGCATTTTATTCATGGCTTCTTTCAAATGAAGAAACATGGAGAAAACAGATAAAAAAAGATGAGTCAGTTCTGGTCTGCGATATAGGCGGGGGAACAAGTGACTTTACTCTTATAAGAGTTTTTGAAACAGATGGAAATCTTGAACTTGAAAGAACAGCTGTTGGAAATCATCTTCTTGTTGGAGGTGACAACATGGATCTTTCTATTTCATATCTTATAAATTCAAAAATTTCAGCAACCGGGAAAAAACTTGATAAATGGCAGCTTCGTTCCCTTGTGAACAAGGCAAGGGATGCAAAGGAAGAACTTTTATCGGATAAAACAAAAGAAAAATATGAAATTTCAGTTTTAAGCAGGGGAATGAAACTTATTTCCGGAACAATTAAAAGTGAGGTTTTGTCTTCAGAGCTTGACCAGATTGTAAAAAACGGTTTTTTCCCACAGTGCAGTTTAGAAGAAAAACCTGTAAATAACAGAAAAACAGGACTTATGGAAGCAGGACTAAATTATGAATCTGATCCTGCCATTACAAGGCACCTTGCAGAGTTTGTTTCAAATTTTGCTTCAAATTTTTTTCCCTCATACATTCTTTTTAACGGCGGAGTAATGAAATCAAAGGAATTAAGAAATCACATTACTCAAACTGTTTCTTCCTGGAATGAATCAAATGAAATAAAAGAACTTGAAAACAATAATTCAGATATTTCAGTTGCACTCGGTGCCTGTTATTATTCATTTATAAAACTTTCAGGCGGAATAAGAATAAAAAGCGGACTTAACAAGACCTATTATATTGAAGTAAGCTCATCAATGCCTGCAATTCCTGGTATTCCGGCTCCTACAAAAGCTTTATGTGTTGCACCTTTTGGAATGGAAGAGGGAAGCCTTATAAAAATTGAAGGCAAAAAATATATGCTTACCCTTGGAGAAGATGTTTCATTTAATCTTTTTGAATCTTCAATGGGAAAAGACGACAAAGCCGGAGAAACCATAGAAGATTTTTCAAACAAACTTGAAAAACTCACAGAAATTGAAACTTTTTTAAACGGAAACAAAGGTGAAATGGTTCCGGTTGTTCTTGAAACCCATGTTACAGAAATAGGAACTCTTGAGTTTTATTGTGTTTCTGTTGAAGACAGCAGAAAGTGGAAGTTGGAATTTAATTTAAGACAGCAGAGCAATTGAATTTTTCGGAGGATTTTTGAATAAAACCGATTTCAGATACATAATTGGAATAGACCTTGGAACAACTAATTCAGCTGTATCATATCTTGATACTTATGAAGGTAAGACTCCAAAGATAAAGCAGTTTCCAATTTATCAGATAACAAGAAAAAATGAGTTTTCACCTTTAAATGTTTTACCTTCTTTTTTATATATACCCGGCACTTATGAGCTTTTGGAGTCTGATATAAAGCATCCCTGGCCGAAAAAAACTGATGATTTTGCCGGAGCATTTGCAAGGGATTATGGAGGTAAAATTCCAAAAAGACTTGTTTCTTCAGCAAAAAGCTGGCTTTGCCATGACAAGGTTGACAGAAATTCAAAATTTCTTCCCTGGGGAAGTGATGAAAATGTTCCAAAAAGGTCTCCTGTTGAAGTATCAGCAGAATATCTAATCCATATTAAAAACTGCTGGAACATGGATAAAAAACAGGATGACAGGCTTTATTTTGAAAATCAGTTCATAATTTTAACAATCCCTGCTTCCTTTGATGAGGCTGCAAGAAATCTTACTTTAAAGGCAGCTGAACTTGCAGGTTTAAAAAATGTTGTACTTCTTGAAGAGCCTCTTGCTGCATTTTATTCATGGCTTGATGAAAAGGAAAAAAAGTTTGATTCCTATGTATCTGAAAATCAGCTCATTTTAGTTTGTGACGTTGGAGGCGGAACAACTGACTTTACTCTTATTGCCCTTAGAAAAGATGATGAATCCTTAAAATTTGAAAGAATTGCAGTTGGAGACCATCTTATTTTAGGCGGAGACAATATTGACCTTGCACTTGCAAGACTTGCAGAATCAAAAACTGAAGGAAAAAACAACCTTTTAAAAGGCGATAAATGGAAAACCCTTTGTCATCTTTCAAGGGAAGCCAAGGAAAATATATTAGAAGGAAAATCTGAAAAAGAAAGACTTACAATAGTTGGAGAAGGTTCAAAACTTATAAAAAACACATTTTCTGTTTATCTTGAAAAAGATGAAGTTGAAAATATTGTTTTAAACGGATTTTTCCCTGAAGTTTCAAAAGATGACTCTTTTGAAGATGAAAAAAAGAAAAAGGGAATAACCGAATTTGGACTTCCATATGAGTCTGAGCCCTCAATTACAAAGCATCTGATAAAATTTTTATTAAGACATAAAGATGATGTAAAAAAAATTACAGGAAAAGATTTACCGTTTCCAGATCTTATATTATTTAACGGAGGCTCTCTTAAACCTGAGATAATTCAGCAAAAAATTATTAAATCAATTCAGTCTTTTTTTGATTTAAAATCTGATATCCCTAAAATTTTAGAAAACAATAAACCAGACACAGCTGTTTCACTTGGAGCTTCCTATTACGGAAAAGTAAAACTTGGTCTTGGTGTAAAAGTTGGAAGCGGAAGTCCAAGAAGCTATTATCTTGGAATTGAAACAAAGGAAAATAAAAAAGGGGTAATATGTCTTGTTGAAAGAGGACTTGAAGAGGGAACCAAAATAAAACTTCCAAAGGATTATGAATTTTCTGTAAAAACAAATATGCCTGTAACTTTTACACTTTATTCCTCAAGTTACCGCTCTGGTGATAAATGCGGTGATTTTATAGAAAATATTGATGAATCTTTTTCACCGCTTCCGCCTTTGCACACAATTATAAGTTACGGCAAAAAAGATGAACAAAAAGACATTTCAATTGAATTAAAGGCAAAATATACAGAAACAGGTAATCTTCAAATCTGGTGTGATTCTGTAGAAACTCAGCACACCTGGGATTTATCCTTTGATTTAAGGGGAACAAAGGAAGTATTTCCAAAAATTATTACAGGTGTTGATACTTCCGTAATAATAGAAAATTCAAAAGTTGTTGAAGCCTTGTCTTTGATTGAAAATGCATTTGGCGGTGACAAGTCAAATGTAAATTCAGCTGCAAAGGATTTGTCAAAATTTTTGCAGATGTCCAGGAATAAATGGCCTTTAATGTTTATAAGAAAAATTGGTGATTTTTTAGTTGATAACCCTCAGCTGAGAGAAAAATCTCCTGTTCATGAAGCAAGATGGCTTAATCTTGCAGGATTTTGTTTAAGGCCTGGAATTGGAGACCCATTTGACGAGGCAAGAATAAAAAAAATCTGGTCAATTTATTCAAAGGGACTTGTTTTTCCAAATGAAATTCAAAATAAAAATGAGTGGTGGATTCTATGGAGAAGAATTGCAGCAGGACTTAAACCGGGATATCAAAGACAGATTATTCAGGACATTTCATCAATTTTAAAGAAAAACAGTTTTGATTTAAAAGAGAAAATGGAACTCTGGTCATGTGTTGCAAACTTTGAATATCTTCATTCAAACGACAAGCAAAGGCTTGGAAATACTCTTAAAAATGAACTTAAACCTGAAAAATCAGACCCTCGACTTTTAATATTTCTTGGAAGAATTGGTGCAAGAGAGCCGCTTTACGGAGACATAAACAAAGTTATTCCTAAAGATACTGCCTTTAAATGGATTGAATTTCTTATGACAAAAAAATGGGGAGAAATTTCTGAGGCAAGATATGCAGTTTCAAGAATTGCAAGACTTACAGGGGACAGGACAAGGGATCTTGATGAAGAAAAAAGAAAAATTGTAATTGATTTTCTTGATTCATATAAAGACTTTGACAATTCAAAATATGTAAAAGAAATAATTGAAATGGAGTCAAATGAGGAAGCCGCAGTTTTTGGTGAATCTCTTCCTGCAGGAATTACTCTTCATCATAGTTCCGGTTGAATGAGCGGTTTGGAATAATGCAATAAAGGGAGTAATTAAATGAATTTTGAAATTCCGGTTTTAAATAAAAACCATGAAAACAAGGAAAGAAAAGCCGGGTTTGAAATTGAATTTACAGGAATAGATTTAAAAGATGCAGCACATGTTGTAAAAAATATATTCAATGGAAATGTTTTTGAAAAAAGCAAATTTGAATATATTGTTTCAGATACTTTGTTTGGCGATTTTTCAATAGAGCTTGATGCTGATATATTGCTTAATAAAGGTTATGAACACTATCTTTCAAAGGCAGGAATAAATCTTTCAGACTACAAAGTAAAACCTGAAATTGAAGAGCTTTTAAATAAACTAGCCTCTACTGTTGTCCCATACGAAATTGTAACCCCTCCAATCCCTTTTTCAGATCTTTATCTTGTAAACAATCTTTCAGACGAATTAAGAATTTTTGGTGCAAAAGGAACAAAATCCTCATTTTTAAATGCCTTTGGAATGCACATAAATGCCGAAGTTCCTTCATTTGAAGCTGATGTTCTTGTTTATTATTTAAAATCATTTTTTCTGTTGTATGATTATATAATTGAAAAATCTCAAATTGATTTTTCAAGAAAAATGACACCTTTTATTGATAAATTTGAAGATGAATACATAAATTTTGTTTTAAATGAAAACTATCTTCCTTCAATAAACGAATTGATTGATGATTATATAAAATTTAATCCAACAAGAAACAGAGCTCTTGATATGCTTCCTGTTTTTGCTTTTATTAATGAAAACAGAGTCAAAAACAATGTAAAAGACTATCACTTAACAGGTAAAAGACCGTCATTTCATTACAGGCTTCCAAATTCATGTGTCGGCTCAAAAGACTGGAAACCTTCTCAGGAATGGAATTTATGGGTTAAAATTGAAAATCTTGCTTCAGACAAAGACAAAATAAATGAGCTTTCAAAAGAATATTTTAAAAATCAGAAGAATTTTTTTAAAAAATCAAAATGGATTGAAAAAATAAAAAAATTTTACAATGAAAAATAAACCTAAAATTGGAATAACAGGACCAGCATACGGAGGAATTTCTGCATTTTTTTTCACTTCAATTGCAGTAATTCTTGCAGGTGGAAGACCTGAAATTTTAACACCCTCAAAAAAAATAAACAAATTTGACTTTAATGGGATTATTTTAGGCGGCGGCTCTGACATAGACCCTTTAATTTACAAAAAAGACCCAAAAGATTTTTTTATTTCCATTTCTGACTTTGAATCTGAAACAAAAGTAAAAAAGAAAAAAAGAATTTTATATTATCTTTTTTTCCAGCTTTTAATTTTATTCAGATGGGTTTTTTCCACAAAAAAAAGATTTAAAATTGACAAAAAAAGAGATCAGGCAGAGTATTTGATTTTAAAAAAAGCAATAGAAAAAAATATTCCGGTTCTTGGGATATGCAGAGGAGCCCAGCTGATTAATGTTTTTTTCAAAGGAACCCTTTATCCTGACACTTTGGAATTTTATGAGGAATATCCAAGAATTAGAACTATTCTTCCAAAAAAAGATGTAAATGTAGTAAAAAATTCAAAACTTTTTAAAATTCTTGAACAGGAAAATTTAAGTGTAAATTCCCTGCATCATCAGTCTGTTGCCAAAAAAGGCGAGAATATAAAAATTAGTGCAAAAGAGCCAAATAATGTTGTTCAGGGAATTGAGCATGAAAAAAAAGAATTTGTTTTAGGGGTTCAGTGGCATCCTGAATATCTTTTTTATGATAAATTTCAGAGAAATTTATTTATTGAGCTTGTAAAAAAAGCAAAAAGAGCCTGAAATTCAGACTCTTTTTTATATAAAATTTGGTTTTCATCAAAGTAAAATTTGCTGAAAATTAGTAATTTTTTTCACCAGCAAAATAAATTTATTTTTTATCCTTTGCCAGTTTTTTTACTTCCCATTCCTCAATTTCATGTGGGTTTTCAACTTCTTCCCAACCTGTAAACATGGATTTTATATGTCCTGTCCAGGTGTGGCCTGTGGTTGTCATATAAACGTGAATAATTAAAAAAAGTATAAAAGAAAAAGCACCAATTGTATGAAGTGTTGCAAGGACTTCAATATTTCCAAAGATACAGTCTTTTGGAAGCTCATTGTAATAATAATAAAGAAATCCTGTAATTATCTGATATGGAATAAGAAAAGAAACTATTACAAGATAGGTAATCCTTTGAAGGGGATTGTGCTTTTTTCTTTTACTTTTTGGAACAGGGTGGGGATAGCCTTTAAAAATATTGAATGCATAATACATCATTACATCAATAATTTTTTTCATGGTTGGAATATATTGTCTCCATTCCCCGGTAATTATAAGCCAGAAAACTATGAAAATAAAAAGAATAAGCCAGGTCCAGGCTGCATAATTATGAATTTTAAAGGCTCTTTCAAATCCAAATAAAGTATAGGTGCTGTGAATTTCAAATCCTGTAATTATCAGAAGTATAATCAAAAGTCCCTGGAGCCAGTGCCAGAATCTTTCAAACCTTGTATAAAGATAAATTTTTTCCATTTTTTATTCCTTTTTTGAAGATGAAAATATTCTGATTAATCCGTGAACAAAAACAGTGCAAAGGGATAAAATGATGAGAGTAAAACCTGTTTTGTCAATAAAACCAAAGCTGTCTCTTCCAGGCATATAAAAACCTGCAAGATTTTTAAGCCTTCCTTCCTTTGAATGGCAACTGGAACAATTCAGTGCATTTTTTGCAGGAGCAACCATATGGGTTGTTGGAAAATGATATTCGGTTTCTATAAAATCATATTTTCCGCTGTATGGAAGTTCCATATAGTCCATGGCAGTTTGAATGGCATTTTGCCATTGAAAATTTTTCCAGTAGGAAGTTTTATTGTTTCCATGAAGCTGAACAGCAGCCATTGTATTGTTTCCCTTGTCATAGGGCTGTTTTGCTCTGTGGACTTTAAAAGGATAAATTCTTGATTTTTCGTCATTCATATCACCCATTACGCGGTTAAGCTTCACAGGAGGATTTGAAGGATCAATTTTATCAGTTAAAAGGGTATATTCCATTGAACCGTTAAACCAGAAATATTCAGGCTCAACATTTTTTTCCCAGGTAAAATCACCTTTTTTGGACATGTATTTAATTCTGTCCATTTCCTCATCCATTGTAATGTATGGCTTTCCATCCTTTAATTTACCGCCTGTTGACCAGTCCCAATACATTTTGGTGGGATTTTGCCTTGCAAAGGCAGGGATATGACAGGCCTGGCATGAAACTTTGTCTGTGTGGTCGTTTAATTTTTTATTTTCTTTGTGGGGAGTTTCTGTATGACATGATACACAGGAAATTCTTTTTACCATATCTGAATCAAGAACAGATTTTCTGTCTGTAAAAGCAGGTGTTTTATAGCATCTTCCTGCTATTTTATGCTCAACTGTGGTGTGACATCTTGCACATGAAAAATTTCCGCCGTCTTTTGACATATGAACATCAAGTTCATAAGGAGGGTCAATCAAGGAACTGTCAAGATCCCCGTGTTTTACTCCGTCACCTCCGCCGCCGTAAAAATGACAGGCTCCGCAATTGTGCCTTTGAGGCATTCCAACACTTTGTGCTGTTTTATTAAGATCAGGTTTTTTATAAAGGTCTCCTTCAAAGTCTTTGTCTTCTGTTGAGGGATATCCAGCACCTGAAGGATATTTTCTATATTCAAGACTTTGGTCATGACATACAAGGCAGTCAACTTTATCTTCCCTTGAAAAATCAAAGTTTTTATCATCCCATCCGTATCCTGCATGACATGAAGTGCAACGAGCCTCGTTGCTTGCTATGTTCATTCAGAAATTGTTTAAGGTGATACCGCCTTTTCCCATTTTTCCTGTTTTGTCTGCTCCACATTCCCAGGTCCAGTGAATGGTTTTGTGAAGCTGTTTTGAAGCATTGGTATGACAAAAAATGCAGGCACTTGTAACATCTTCAGGCTTTTCAAAATCCTGCTGAAGAAGGGGAATTTTGCTGTGGTCTGCAGTGGTCCAGCTTCTGTAGTCTGAGCCTGGTTTTTCACCTTCTTCGGTTGAAGCAAACCCAAAGCTGCTTAAAAAAATCAGACTAGATAAAAGGTAAAAAATTAAATTTTTTCCCATAGGTTTTCTCCCTGAAAAAATTAGTATTTAAAAATTTGGGGGTATTACTAAATATTTTTAAGGTTGATAAATTAAATTAAAAAAAGTTACAAAAAAAATGAATAAATTTATTCTATATTTTTTTTGATAAATCCTCAAACATTGTTTAGAAATAAGGCAAATTAATTAAGTTAAAATATGATAAGTCAGGAAAGAAAAATAAAATGAAAGATAAAGTGTTTTCAGAAGAAAAAAGCTGGCCAAATCCTTTTGAGTTTAATGATACAATAGCAGTATGCTTTGATGATATGGTTAAAAGGTCAGTTCCTTTATATAATGAATCAATAAACCTTCAATGTGAGCTTGCAAAAAGATTTTATCAAAAAAATACTATAATTTATGATCTAGGATGTTCAAACGGCAATTTTGGAATCAGTTTTTTAGATAAAATGAAAGAAAATGATTTTTCAATGAAAGCTCTTGATAATTCAAAACCCATGATTGATATTTTTTCCAAAAGACTTGGTTCAAGAACAAACAGCCAAAGAATTGAGTTAATGCATGAAAGTGCAGAAAATATTGAAATAAAAAATGCCTCTGTCGTTGTAATGAATCTTACCTTACAATTTATTGAAAAATCAGTGAGAAAAGATTTGATAGAAAAAATTTACAAAGGTTTAAAACCTGGCGGGATTTTTCTTTTAACTGAAAAGGTTTTTAATGAAAATGAAATATTTCTCAAAAATGAAACTGAGATTTATTACGATTTTAAAAAGAAAAACGGATATTCTGAGCTTGAAATAAGCAGGAAAAGAGAAGCTCTTGATAATGTTCTTGTGCCTGAATCTTCAATTGAACATATAAAAAGATTAAAAAATTGCGGATTTTCTTATGTGGATGTTTATTTAAAATGGTTTCAGTTTACTTCTTTTATTGCAGGAAAAAATATTTAAAATGGATAATTTAATTGAAAACGCATCAAAATTTGAAATTGACAGTTTATCAGACTCTCTTGAAGAGCTTATTTTAAAAAAACAAAAATTATTCAGTTCAAATGAAAATAAACTTATATCTGATTTCAAGTCTTATTATGAAAATCTTCCTGATTTAAAACCTGATTTTATTGAACTTGATAAAAAAGAAGCAGGGTGCTTTATTAAAAATGGCCTTTCTTTAAACGAGCATATCAATCTTGAAAAAAGTTTAAAAAAATTTATACCCTGGAGAAAAGGTCCTTTTAATATTTTTGGAGTAAAAATAGATTCTGAATGGGATTCTTATTTAAAATGGAAAAGATTTGAGGATAAAGTTGATTTTCAAAATAAGGTTCTTCTCGATATTGGTTCAAGCAATGGATATTATCTTTTTAAGGCAGCTGGTAAAAATATTAAGTTCGGACTTGGACTAGAGCCTTTTATTCCCTATTATTTTCAATTTCAGGCTGTAAATAAATATATGGGACTTAAAAACCTTTCAACTCTTCCAATTGCTTTTAATGAACTTCCCCAGATGGAAAATTTTTATGATCTTGTCTTTTTGATGGGTGTTTTATATCACAGAAAATCTCCAATTGATATGCTTGTAAAAATAAGACAAATTATGAAAAAAGACGGGGAAATTGTTTTAGAAAATCTCATAATTTTAAGTGAAGAACCAATTGCCCTTATTCCGGAAAAAAGATATGCTGAAATGAATAATGTATATTTTGTTCCAAGTATTAAAACTCTTGAAATCTGGCTTAAAAAAGCAGGCTTTTGTGAGATTGAATGTCTTGATATTTCAAAAACAGATTTCAATGAGCAGAGAAGTACAGACTGGAGTTTTGAAAAATCTTTAAAGGATTTTTTGGATCCTCTTGATAAAAACAAAACAAAAGAAGGATATCCTGCTCCAGTAAGGGCAGTAATTAAGGCAAAGGCTAAATAGTGATTGGCCGAAAACGAGAATTTTTTGTTCAGTTCAAGGAAGATAAAAAATTTAACCGCAGGAATACATGGAGTATTTTGAGGATTAAAT
>Ga0265295_1002088_pt1 | contig 32949 bp, 30 predicted proteins | sample Munlansysbiofilm_FD_192503 | JGI IMG/M metagenome (GOLD analysis project Ga0265295, IMG submission 192503) | Leachate microbial communities from a municipal landfill in Southern Ontario, Canada - Methane capture system biofilm | ecosystem: Engineered > Solid waste > Landfill > Unclassified ... | reverse complement strand
AAACATCATCGGCACCTCACCTGCGACCATAGATCAAGCTGAGGATCGTGACCAGTTCAACGCCATGATGGAAAAACTCCATATACCGCAGCCCGAATCGGGAATGGCGAGCACCTTGGCTCAGGCGCTGGATATAGCCGCGCGGATTGGCTATCCGCTAATCGTGCGCCCATCGTATGTACTGGGTGGACGCGCCATGGAGATTGTACACGCCGAAGATGAGTTGCGTACCTATCTGGACAAAGCCGTAGTGGTTTCCCCCGAGCGCCCTATCCTAATTGATCGTTTCTTAGAAAATGCCATTGAAGCTGAAGCAGACGCTATTTGTGATGGCACCGATGCCTTTGTCCCCGCAGTGATGGAACACATCGAGATGGCCGGAGTACATTCAGGTGACTCCGCCTGCGTTATTCCGTCCGTCAACATTGCGCCGGAGCATATTCAGACCATCGAAGAGTACACCCGCCGCATCGCGGTTGAGATGGGGGTGGTGGGGTTGATGAATATTCAATACGCCATAGCGAAAAACAAGGTGTACATCATCGAAGCCAACCCGCGCGCAAGTCGCACCGTGCCGCTGGTATCTAAGGTATGCAACATCCCTATGCCCAAAATCGCAGTAGAGCTGATGCTGGGCAAGAAACTCGCAGACATGCACCTGAAGTCCGGCAAGATCTCCCACTTCGGGGTCAAAGAAGCGGTGTTTCCGTTCAACATGTTCCCTGAAGTCGACCCAGTACTGGGGCCGGAGATGCGCTCCACCGGCGAAGTTCTTGGATTGGCAGATAGTTATGGGCTGGCGTTCTTCAAGGCGCAGAATGCTGCAGGGGGGCGTCTGCCCCAAGAAGGGCGTGTCCTCATAACCGTGGCAGAAGAGGACAAGGTTGGAGCCATCGAAGTTGCACGTCAATTTCAGGCGCTGGGCTTCACCGTGGTGGCCACCGCAGGGACGGCTACGTTTATGCGTGAAAACGCCTTAACCGTGGAGACCATCTTTAAGCTCCACGAAGGGCGCCCGCACATAACCGACGCCATCACCAATGGTGAAATTCAGTTGGTGATAAACACCCCCGCTGGGCGCCAGGGCAGTCATGACGACTCCTATATCCGCAAAGCCGCGATAAAGCACAAGGTCCCCTATATGACCACCATCGCCGCCGCCATCGCCGCCGCCAAAGGGATAGAAGCCCGGCGCAAAGGTGAAGGTGAAGTGCGCAGCCTGCAGGAGTACCACAAGAACATCCTCTGAACCTGAGGGTCGCGTAGGGGCGATTCGTGAATCGCCCAGGTTCGCGCATCCACCACCCGTAGTGAACGGTGGTGTGACACAAACACCCCCCTGCTCACTTCGTTCGCCTTCCCCCCTATAAAATAGGGGGGATTGAGGGGGGTCAATGCAACGTTGTCTCGCATCATTCCCGCGTAGGAGGGAATGATGGATTAGACTTGCGGACAACACAAGGGACGATTCACGAATCGTCCATGTTTCACCGCAACACACGGCATGCCGTGCCCTTCCATCTTAAATTGCATGGCCAAACAAGGAGAAACATCTGATGACCGCAGCCCTGAGCTGGCCGCATCTGCTCTCGGTGCAGCGCATAAGCAGCCCCAGAGAACAACCTCCCGCGACCGCTCCTGTGCACAGTGCTGAGCGCAACGCCTTCGAGTCTGACTACGACCGGGTGGTTTTCAGTGAACCGTTCCGGCGTCTGGCCAAAAAAACCCAGGTGCATCCTCTGGCACCCAACGATCACATCCACAACCGTCTGATCCACTCCATCGAGGTAGCTAGCGTCGGACGCTCCATCGCCAAAAAAGTGCAGCACTTTCTGCGCCAGCAGCACCCACACCACACCGAACTGTTTAAATCTATCCCCTTGGCAGTCCAGGTGGGGTGTCTTATCCACGACATCGGCAATCCCCCCTTCGGGCATGCCGGGGAATATGCCATTCGTGAATGGATGGCAGCGCATATAGAGATGATATGTCCACCTGAGGTCTCCACCGCGACCCGGCGCGACCTGCTGCTGTTCGAAGGTAACGCCCAGGGGTTTCGCCTCGCAGCACGGGCCGACAATCCATGCAGCGGGTATATGCGCCTTACCTTCGCATCCCTGGGAAGCATGATCAAATATCCGTGGGCCAGCACTGACCCGCGCGCGCAGGAAGCCAAGAAGTTTTCCGTTTTTGCCAGCGAGGCAGAGATCTTCGCACGCATGGCACACACCATGGGGCTTATGCGCCCAGATGGGAGTGTAGCGCGTCATCCGCTTTCATTTCTCTCCGAAGCTGCAGACGATATCTGCTACCGCATCCTCGACATGGAAGATGCGGTTTCTATGCGGATATTTCCAGAGAAGCCGGTCAAGGAACTGTTTTTGCGTCTTGCCGGGATGGACGGAGATTCAGCTTTACCCATCGCAAAGGCGCGGGGTAAAGCCATAGCAGCACTTATCGATGAGTCGGTGCGTGTCTTCATCCATTCCTATCCCGCCATTATAAACGCGGAGCACACCAATGATCTTAAGCGAGATTTCTCATCCCGATTTGATGACGGTTTTGCCGAAATTGCGACGATGTATACCGAGATATTCTCGCACCGGGCCAAACTACGTTACGAACTTGGTGCATACAAAATGGTTGGGCGTATCATCAAAGCATTCTCCCTGGCATTACAGTCTCTGTGCAAGACAAAGGACTATCATGCCTCCCCCTTCATTTCGCGTAAATGTCTAGATCTAGCTTGGGATGTCGAATACATTCAGCAACATCGGTTCGAGAGCTACGAATGGTGGCTGCGTCAAGCGTTTGATTTTGTCTCTGGCCTTACAGATAACTACGCCATGCAGATCTCGAGCGAGATTGAAGGAATCCTGACCGCATGAACAACCCTAAAGTTAAAGAACCATGGGTTATGGTCACGGGGGTTTCCAGCGGGATAGGTGAAAATCTGACCCAATATCTGCTCAATGCAGGGTATAAAGTGGTAGGCACTGCACGCACCCTCACAGCTATGGACAATTTAGCACAGCAAAATTTTTATCCACTGGCGCTCGAATTAGCCGATGAAGAGAGCGTCAGTCGCGCTGCGGCAGCCGCGTTGGAATGGTGCGATGGAGATCTGTTTTGTCTTATTAATAATGCCGCCTATGCCCAACCCGGAGCTGTGGAGGACTTAACTCGGCGTGAGCTGGAGCAGCAATTTGCGGTCAACGTTTTTGGCACCCATCAACTCAGCGCGCTGTTACTTCCGGCTCTGCGCCGTGGAGGTGGCGGGCGTCTAATCAATATAAGTTCTATTTTAGGTCTGGTGGTGTTCCCTTGGCAGGGGGCTTACAACGCGAGCAAGTTCGCCTTGGAAGGACTAACCGACACTCTGCGCCTAGAACTTGCAGGTTCTGGGGTGCATGTGAGCACCATTGAGCCTGGTCCGATCCGCAGCTCGTTCCGACATCGGGCCTTGGATGAATTCAGGCGCGGCATTGACGTTGGCGCAAGCCGTCACGCCGACAGTTATGCGCGCGTCTCTGCCTACTATGCCGCCACCGAACACCCTACCCCGTTTACCGCAGCCCCGGATGCAGTGTGGAAACGGGTGCAACATGCTTTGCACAGTTCTCGCCCTCAATCGCATTACCTTGTGACGTTTCCCGCGTACGCCCTCGCATTTCTGCGCCGCTTGCTACCGATACGCGGAATGGATGCGCTGCTACGTAAGCTTGGATCTATGCGCTAAGACCAAAAAACCACTCAAAAAGCAGATTATTCTTCCGTCTTTGCCTGCGCAATATGTGTCACCGTCCACTCCACCACCTGCGCACTCAGGATTGCAGCCGCGCTATTGAACGCACGCACCACAGCATTAACCTCCGTCCCAGCACTCGGCTGCAGCACGAGAAAGTTCTGCTGCGCCACAATGGTGTTGGTATCCGCCTTGACTAACTGCACTGTATACTCTACCTCAACTACTGGATTCCCCCCATTTTCAGCAGCGCGAACGTAGCTGCTCTGAAATGAGCGCATGGTGCTGTCAAGATAAAAGTCAGCCTTGATCCTACTTTCGGTGCCGATTACCACCGGGAAAGCTGCGCTAGAGCGCAAGGTCTCAATAAGGTAATCCTGCACTGCTCGCGGCAGTGCCTCATCCCAGCGCACCCCCTTGTACACACTAAGCTGCTGAGGCGCAGGCATAACCACTATTTTGGAACTGTTCAGTACGCCACCAGCTTTTGGTCTGTGTACCTGCACAGTAGATGCGCACTTAACTACTTGAGTTTCCAGCGTACTCGGCGGGCGCAACACGTACACAGTTAGAGGTTCTCTGGAAGGGAAGATCGAACACGCACTCAGAATAAATGCAACGCCAACCAAAATACCTCCACAGATCCCACGGGCAAGAATACTGCGGGCGCGCCGCAAATTTCCAGAGGGATGGTGCTCTACGGAAGGATATTTGGAGGGGGTATGTTTTTTGATACAGATCACGGCGAAAACTCCTGGACAGAACCGCGCCCAATAATAAATTCGGCCGGGCTTTCCTCGATATGGCGGGTAATCCGATTGAGATTTTCAAGAGTGCCCCTAAGTTCTCGCATAACTGGAGCGATCTCTCCGAGCCCTCTGAAACCCTGCGCCAGCGAACCATCGTGTTCGCTGAGCAACCTCTGAAACTCCATTATCACTGCATTCAGACTATCCATACTATGGCGTGCAGATGAAAAGGCCATTGCGCCATCCTCTTCGAGCAACTTCTGTGTCAGGTCAACCACGGCACCAAATCCAGTAAAGGTTTCATCTGTACGGTTGGCGGCACGTTCGACCGAACGCAACATCTCGGCAACGGCACCGGTCTGACCAGACAGGTCTGCACTCATGCTCTCAATATTGATTAAAATATGGTTAAAAGCTTCTATATTTTCATATGAAAACAAGGAGTTGGCATTACTGAGCAGCAAACCCACCTGCTTGACCATATCCTCCCCATTTGCGAGTAACGAACTCAGAGGTGATGGTTCTGCAAGTATAATAGCCGGATTGTCCGCCTCGCTGTGCAGGAGCTGGCTTTGAGGTGTACCTCCACTGAGCTGGATGCTCATACTGCCAGTGATATTAACTAGAGTGAGTGAGGCGGTGGTATCTTCCATTACGGGGATATCTTGATATACACGAATTTCAGCGCGCACCTTGCGCGGATCGTGCGAATCGAGACCGAGCCTGACCACATCTCCAACCTTGATTCCGTTGTAGAGCACTGAATTGCCTTCAGCCAGTCCACTAACTGCTTGGTTAAAACACACAACATAGTTGGTATATTCGCGGCTTTTATCCGAATCGCTGAGCCACAGGGCGAACAGCAGCGCCGCGCCGGCGCTAATCACTACAAATAAACCAATCAAAACATGATGAGCTCTTGGTTCCATATCAGGCATCCTTTGCTGCAACGGCTGTTTGCGCCGCGCGGCCACGTGGGCCGTGGAAGTATTCTTGCACCCAGGGGTCATCAGTAGCGGCTACCTCGTCTAGGCTGGCGGCAACCAGCACCCGACGCTGCGCTAAAACCGCAACCCGGTCGCATATACTGTACAGAGTATCGAGATCGTGGGTTACGAGAAATACACTGATCTCCAGGGCATCACGCAGGGTAAGAATCAATTGGTCAAAAGCCGCCGCCCCGATAGGGTCAAGTCCGGCGGTGGGTTCATCTAGAAACAATATCTCCGGGTCCAGCGCTAAGGCTCGCGCCAGAGCCGCACGCTTGATCATTCCTCCTGAGAGTTCCGCCGGGTATTTGAGCGCCGCCTCGGGAGGTAATCCGGCCAGCGCCAATTTCAGACGTCCAAGATACTCGGCATCCGCGCGCGGTAAGCCCGCGTGTTCGATGAGAGGCAAAGCGACATTTTCTTGCAGATTCAACGAGCTGAACAGCGCTCCGCGCTGGAACAACACCCCGAAACGCCGCTCCACATTGGCGCGTTCTTCACTAGGAAGTTGGAGTAAATCCTCTCCAAAAATTAGCACCGAACCGGCACTGGGGCGCAACAACCCAACGATGCTGCGCAACAACACAGACTTCCCTGTTCCCGAACCCCCAACCACCGCAAGGATCTCCCCGGGATACAGGTCTAGATCCAAACTTTCATGCACCACGTTAGAACCGAAGCGATTCACGAGGTTGCGTACTCGTATAAGGGGTTCAATCGCATCTGCAGCTAAGGCGCCTACTTTTGTCATCACCAACCCATCTGCATGAAAAACAGCGCAGCTATGGCATCAAGTAAGATCACCATAAAAATAGACTGCACCACGCTCGAAGTGGTGTGCTCCCCTACGGACTGGGCGCTCCCACTCACCTTAAACCCCTCCAGGCACCCAATAACGGCAATTACACCTGCAAAGACAGGAGCTTTTACAATCCCCACCACGAAATGCGTCAGGGTTATATCGCGTTTAATGATACTGACAAATTGAAACAGCGAGATGTCCAGCGAGGCCACACACACCAGCGCTCCGCCTGCAATACCGCTGAGCATGCCGATAAAGGTTAAAGCCGGCAGGGTCACGCACATGGCCATTACGCGGGGTAGAACCAGAACTTCTATCGGGTCCATCCCCAACGTGCGGATCGCGTCGATCTCCTCGTTGGCCTTCATGGAACCAATCTGCGCGGTAAAAGCGCTGGCGGTACGCCCGGCGAGCAGAATAGCCGCAAGGAGCACCCCGAATTCGCGCAAAAACGCAAACGCTACTAGGTTGACCGTATAAATAGTCGCACCGAAATCTTGGAGGACCGTCGCTCCCAGAAACGCTACCACCGCGCCGACCAGAAAAGTGAGCAATGCTACAATGGGGACCGCATTGGGGCCGGTCTGGTGGATATGCGCCACCATAGAGGTAATCCGCCAACTGCGCGGTCGCACAAGGGTTGCGACCATGGTTGCAAGGGTCAAGCCAGTAAAGCCGAACAGCTGCCACTGCTGGCGCAGCACCGCCTGAGTTCGCTGCCCAACACCAGCCAAAAACATAAGCAGTAGCGGAGCTCGCCTCTGAGTCTGGATCAGGGAATCGCTCATGGTTGCCGCCACCGTCTGCAGCAAACGTCGACGCTCAGGGGCTAAATCCTGTGCAAGCGTGTCACTCTGTTCCAGCCAGTCCTGCCCGAGCAGATCAATCAGAACGGCAGCTCCAGCGGTGTCGAGAGCTACTACCCCACCAAGATCGATGGAGCGCCCTACTTCTGCCCCTCCTGCTTGTGCTACGCCTCTCTGCGCCGCCACAACTTCTGCACGCAGGTGCTGATAGTGTTGCAGAATCCATGCACCGCTAATTATCAGGCGTTGACCCTCTATCTGCACCCTGCCTGGCTGTAATGCTTGCTGAGACTTCAAACCCGCCTCACTCCCATAAAGTAAAAACCCAGATGAAATCTAGTCAGTACAGGGGTTTTGGCATGGGTGTCAATAGGTTTCGCCCATTACTTCCAATCCCCACTTTGGTTTTGGTGTGACCCTTGCTATGTAATTCAGCTGTATGCCAACAGTCTTTTGCGCCCCCAGATATACTTTGCTATTGTACTCGGATAGGTTAAATTCAAATTAGTTTATTTGTGCTTTCACGCCACAGAATGACCATACCAAAGGATGAACTGTATGCCCATGCTTCCCCCCGCACCTGCTACTCAGCGCGCCAAAACAACGCCTTTTGCCCAGAGGGGAAACAGGACTTATCAAACTGCTATCTTTATCTGTAGCATAATTTTCCTTTTTCTGACATGGAGTGGAAACGCAACAATCCCCGGGTTAGTCACCCCCGGCTTGGCGGCCCCCTTCCCAGCGGACGATCTTCCTGGGGTATTGAAACCGTGGCGCGCCTGGGTTCTGGCTCAAGACGAAGATATTAACTGCGCCCTCGCTTGGAATGAGGCGAATAAGCGCCTGTGCACCTGGCCAAGTCATCTGCAGCTTAATGCCAATTCAAGCGGAGCAGAGTTTACCCTGCAGGGATATTTGGGGAAAAAAGGATGGGTAATTCTGCCCGGTTCGGCGCGCTACTGGCCGCAAGATGTCACCACCAGTGGGAAGGACAGCACAGTATTACGCCAGCAACACCGGCCAGCGCTTCTACTTGAAGCCGGTTCCTTTAGCATCCGCGGCCATCTGTCATGGGAGCAACTTCCAGACTCCATCCCCCTAACCCCTGATGTTGCGGTACTCGACCTCAAACTTGATGGTGAGACTATTGCCCTACCGGCATACACTCGGGGGCAATTGCAGCTACGCCAAAACCGCCGCTTTGGACCAACTGCCGAGGATGGGGTAAAATTTCAAGTATTCCGCCATCTGGAAGACCGAATTCCACAAATTATAACCACTCAAATAAGGCTTCAAGTATCCGGTACTGAACGTGAGATTGTCACCTCAACCGTCCTCCCAGCTGGATTCGCGCCACTGGATATTGCCAGCGCAGTTCCGGCACGTCTGGAGAGTGACGGTCGCTTGCGCGTGCTGGCTGAGGCTGGGGAGTATGAAATAAACATCCGCGCCAGAGCTGTTGCCTCCCCAGGAAAACAAGAATCCTTCCGTCGCCCCGCCACCAACGGCCCCTGGGCCGAGGATGAGCTGTGGTGTATTGAGCGTCATGCCGAGCTGCGCTCGATCTCCATCAGTGGCGCGCCCGCACTGGATTCCGCCCAGACAGATATTCCGCCCCAGTGGCGGCATCTACCAGTATTTCTGATGCATACAGACACGGTTATTGAATTTGCCCAACAACGTCGCGGGGCTGAACCTACCCCGAAAGATCGACTTAGGGCCCAGCGGGAACTATGGCTCGACTTCGACGGGAACTCTTACAGCGTCAAGGACAGCATCAGTGGGGAGCTAACGGCCAGCTCCCGCCTTGAAGTTGGACCGGAGCTTGAACTGGGGCGGGCGCAGCTCAACGGGAAAGAACAATTTATTACCCACCTGCATCCAACCGGCTCCGCTGGGATAGAAGTGAGGCAGCAGCAGCTGGAGTTGCAGGCAGACAGTCGCATTATCCCTACACACATCTCTGCGATCCCCGCCTTTGGGTGGCAGTTCAGCCCGACTGAATTACACACCAGACTCCATCTCCCTCCCGGATGGCGGGTTCTGGCAGCGTCTGGAGCTGACATAACTTCAGGTACGTGGATACAGCGGTGGTCGCTGCTTGACCTATTTATCGTCCTCCTGCTTAGTCTAGGATTCGGACGCCTGTGGGGCTGGAAGTATGGACTGCTGGCGCTGGGCGGACTAATCCTGACCTATCAGGAGCCAAGTGCACCGCAGTTTATGTGGCTACACCTTCTCGGTGGTGCGGCGCTGTTGCGCGTAGCCCCACCCGGACGCCTGCATCGTCTGGTCCGCATCTACATGGGGAGCGCGGCGTTAGCAATGGCGGTACTGTTGTTGCTCTTTGCCGCACAGCAGGTTCGTACCGCAATATATCCACAGTTAGAGCCTTTGCCACCAGAATATTCAGGGGTGAATCAGCAGATGACGAGGAATGTGCAGTACGACAGTGTGGTAAAGGAACGCGTATCCGCAGAGGCAAAAATGCTGGGAGCTTCAGCCGCTCTACGTTCGCTACAAAGAACCACCGCCTATCCAGAATATACCGAGGCATTGGAAACCCAAACGGGTCCCGGCATTCCAACCTGGGAATGGCGCAGTGTCAGGTTTGAATTCAACTCCGGGGTGGAACCAGAGCGACGCCTGCAGTTGGTTTACCTAACCCCATTCATGACCAGGATATGCCTGATTGCAGGGGTGCTGTTTATTTTAGGTATGTTTGCCCGTCTGGGCTCCTGCCTACGCAACAGCAGAAATAACCGCGACGATAACAATGGTGACCTCGAGGTCACCCCCCCGCTGGGGAAAAAGTGCACCCGCCGCATCAACCTACTGCCAAACATGCTGTTATGCTCCCTGATAATGCTGACATCTATGTTGGCCATCTTCGTTGTGCTGCCACCTCAGGCAGATGCACGCAGTGATGCTAAATCTAGTTCTGTCCCTGCCGTTAATTTTACGGCACCCGGAGCAGATAGTCCCACAGACTATGGTGGAGTAATTCCATCCACCGAACTCCTAGAGGAGCTACACCGCCGCCTGACCCTGCCGCCCGATTGCGCCCCTGACTGTGTTGCACTGCAGCAGGTAAGTGTAACAATCTCTGGCGATACCCTTAGCATTGAACAGCAGCTTCACAGCGCAACCTTAAGTGCGATGCCGCTGGCGTTCCCACTGCAAGAACTCCAACCACGCCAAGTTGACCCAACTAGCGGCAAAGAGCTGTTTCTACTCCGCAGCGCGGACAAGCAACTATGGGCTCGAGTTCCTGCTGGGCTCACCCGCATTACCCTCAAAGCGACAATCCCGGCGGATCTGACCCAATTAGAAATTCCACTGCCGATTCCGCCAGGGAGCATCAACCTCGCCACTAGCCCATGGGAGGCGGTGAATCAAACTACAGGCAACGTCAGCACCATCAGCCTCAGACGCCCCAGCGACTCGACGCCAAAAGGGGAAACCGCAACAGAATTCACCATGGGGCTCCCACTGTATGTCGAAGTGAAGCGGCGTCTGAATCTTGGAGTTGAGTGGCAGGTTGAAACTACCCTGACTCGCTTGAGCAAAAAAGGCAGTGCTGGTGTAATCGAAGTGCCTCTGCTCGAACATGAACAAATCACCACTGCGGGAATAAAGATCAAAGAACGCCAGGCTTTGATAGAGTTCGGTCCCGAAACCGAAACCGTAAGATGGAAATCAAGCCTGGATACTCTCAGTCCAATCCAGTTACAGGCCACTACATCCAGGCAGTCGCATGAAGTCTGGCAGCTCGAATCTAGCCCCTTATGGCATACACGGTATGTAGGTACACCGCTAATTTACACGTATCAAAACGGACGCTGGCTGGCGCAATGGCAGCCGCGCGATTTCGAACAGTTGCAGTTAGAGATCCTGCGACCACAGGGGGCACCGGGGCAGCATATCACCGTGGAAGAGTGCACTCTGCGCCACAATTTGAGCCACAGCTTGAACCAAAACGTCGGCGTACTGCAGAACAGCGATTCAAACGTGCTCCTAAAAATCCGCAGCAGCATGGCTACGCGCCACACCATCGCCCTGCCCGAAGGCGTTGTCGAAGTCCGCCAAGTACGCATTGATGGCAGAGATACGCGCATCGAACAGAAAGGGACGGAACTAGCCGTGCCCCTACATGCGGGCATACAGCAGGTAGAGATAAGCTGGAGCAATCAGCAGCATCCGGGATTGGTCGATAAAACTCCTCGTATTGATCTTGGTGCGCCAGCGGTTAATATTGACCTGAACTTCACCCTGCCCCATACCCGTTGGATTTTATTTACCGGAGGCGCAGGTCTGGGTCCAGCAGTCTTATTCTGGGGAGTTATCCTAGTCAGCGGCGTAGTATCCATCCTGTTGGGACACTACGCTCCCACTCCACTGCGCTGGTGGCACTGGTTCATTTTAAGTGCAGGCTTAAGTCAAGCACCGCTTCCAGCTCTGCTACTTGTTGCTTTGTGGCTAATTCTGCTCGGAATACGTAAAAACCATGCCACCTGCATCCACAACCCCGCCGCATTCAATGCACTCCAACTAGGCCTTGTGGTTCTGAGCATTTGCGCCCTGCTCGCCCTGATTACGGCGGTACAGCATGGATTACTGGGATTGCCAGAAATGCAGATCGCAGGGAGTAATTCCAGCGCATGGAATCTGCACTGGTACCAGGATCGCAGCGCGGCTGTCATCCCTTCAGTCTGGGTCTTTTCCGTCCCCATGCTGGCCTACCGCATCTTAATGCTCCTCTGGGCACTATGGTTGGCCATGGCTCTGCTCAAGTGGCTGCACTGGGGCTGGGTCTGTTTCAGTGCTGGGCAAATCTGGCGTCCGTTGAAACCTCGCTCTGCCTCTACCGACGTGCAGCAACAGCGGCACGACACTTCAAAAGGCGACAAATAAAAAACCACTTTTGCGCTTACCCACTGACGACATAGCGCGGTCAGTGCGTTGGAGAAATTTTACATGGAACAACTCGAACAGATAACCCATACCATTGCGTTAAGCATGGGAGCGGCATGGGCCAGCGGCATCAACCTGTATGCTACTATTTTAATGTTTGGGCTCATGGGCAACTCCGGCACCATTGTTTTGCCCGAAACCCTGCAGATTCTCCAGGACCCGTTGGTAATCTGGGCCAGTGCCCTCATGTTTGTGGTTGAATTTTTTGCTGACAAAATTCCTGGGGTAGATTCAGGCTGGGACAGCCTGCACACCTTTATTCGGATTCCGGCCGGAGCCGCTTTGGCGGCCGCTGCGGTAGGCGCTGTCAACCCTGCAGTGGTAGTCGCTGCCGCTCTGGTTGGTGGCACCCTCACCACCGCAACCCATATCGGGAAAAGTGGTTCACGCCTGCTCATCAACACCTCACCTGAGCCGGTAAGCAACTGGGGGGCTTCCCTTGGCGAAGACCTGGCCGTGTTCGGCGGGCTGTGGGTAGCCCTTACCCATCCGGTGGTATTTTTACTCGGGCTGTTTATATTTATACTGTTACTTATCTGGTTACTGCCGAAACTCTGGTATCTGCTTAAACGTATATTTTCTTCCATTTGCAGATGTTTCAGACGTCCCAAAAACGCACCAGTGCCAGAACCCCCGCCAGAACCTCTATCTGCCGTTCAGGTCCAACCGGTTCAGGTGCAGCAGATAGAGAAAGCCGAAATAATCATCCCGCAAGACAAGGATTGCACCCATGGATAACTTCATGCGCCGCTTTATCACTACCGCTCTATGTATGGGCTTGATACTGTTCTTTGCCGCCATTAGCAAAAACAGCTGGGAACGCGCCATCGCCCTTGCGGTTATTGGCGGATTTTTATTTGGCGCTCTGGTGGCGCAGCTATGGGGTGCGTTCGAATACTTTAAATCAAAACGTGATAGCAAATAGGGGAACAAGCGCCAACGGCGGTTGGCAGTGAAGGGTGGGAATATAGGCTGGCAGCAATCAATATTTCTGGTGAGTTGCGGTGGAATTGCCCAGGAATAGGCGTAGAGCTACTCTACTGCACCGAAACCAGTTGAGACGACGTAACAGACTGCTTGAGAACAGTCTGTTACGTCCATGGACCTTCACATAAAAACAAGGGCTGGTGTAATTTTTTAACCCCAGGTTAAACCTCGCGCCCGGCACACTGGACTGCGTTCGGGTCATGGGCATGACACGGGGTAACCCCGTACATCAGACCGCACTGTGGGCATAAACTCGCGTAGGTCTGCATCGTAAAAGCGTTTTTACAGCCCTCGCAGGTGATGCTCAACTCTGCCGGCATACTCTGGGTGTCATACCCCATAATACGTAACTTGCGGATTACATCTGCTCCTGAAGCAAAGCTGCCGCTACATCCGTCGTGTCCATCGTGCATGGTTTCTCCTCCTGTAAATGAAGTTTTGCAGTTTCTGTATTTATTCAGAGTTGTTCCAACGTCTCGCCATTGCGAATCCGCTGGCGCAACTGCATCAAGACCCGGTCCATCCGTTCAAGCTCTACCAGATTCGCCCGTTCTGCTGCACTGGTAGTAATCACCTTCTTTATTCCACCGTTGCTAATCACTAAGCGTTTCTCTCCTAGCAAGGCCAGAATCGGATCATGGGTGGCGATAAGGACGATCTTTTCTTTCTGCACCAGCAGTTCCAGCGCCTTTTTGCGCTCGATACCGGCATTCTCAATTTCATCGATCAAAACTACCGGTGATTGGCTCAAAATCGCTATATCTGCAATCATGAGCGCGCGCGACTGGCCCCCACTCAGCGCAGTGATCTGGGTCGTTGCCGCAAACGGCTCCCCCGCCAGGGAGTTAGCCAAGTCCAGCACCTGTTTAATCTTCTGCTCCAGTTCAGGAACGAAGCGGCTCTCTCCGTGAACCCGAATAAATTCCTCCACCGTGAGATCCATGACGAAATTCATGTTCTGCGACAACTGGGCCACCAGTTTATGCCGGGTAGAGAAACGCCACTTTGCATCTGGTTGCGCGTTATTAAGCAGAATACGTCTGCCGGTCGGGGTATCTCCCTGCGCCACCCATTCGATATCGGCAAGCAGTCGACTCTTTCCCGATCCCGTCGGGCCGACGATGGAGACGATTTGCCCCGGTACCAATTCGAGCTCAAACTCTTCGGCGTGGCCGCTTTTATCTCGCCCCGGCAGAATACGAATTGAGTGCACCCGGTCCTGCCCCATATCCAGCGCCTCTACTCCGGCGACATAATCCTGCAGTGCGATTCTAAATTGAGTTGGTGTCATCCCCAAGTGCTCAGTCTGGGTGGCAGACAACGACGCTAACAGGGCATCTATATCCGCCTCATTGCGCGCGACCTCAAGCCCGAATGAGGCGAAAAAATCGATTAACTCCGGCATCCGCGCGCACAACTGGTTAAGCGGAGTGGTAAACAGATCGGCCTGCTTCATTTTTTGGGCTCCTCCACTCCACCAAGTTGAATCTTGCGCACGTTGCCCATCTGGTACTCCTTACCTATCCGCTTTTCGCCCAAACAGTATGAGCACAGCGCCGCCGGCATAGAATAGCGCAGTGATAGCCCCTGTAGAGTATCGGTCTCGGGCGCGGCGAAAAACACGGTACTAAGTTCATACGCGCCCTGGCCGGTTATTCCATTAATATGCATGGTCAGCGCAGACGGGTTGACCTGCACCACCCTAGAGGCAAACACTTCGCGCTCCGCTTGGGATACGATATCGCCCTTGGTTATAACCACCACATCTGCAGTCTTGAGCATCGGGCCAATTTTTTTCGGGGTGCCAATGCCACTGAGATTGTCGATGACACAGACAGAGGTGATCCCTTCGATGTGGGGCGAACAACGGTTACACAGACCGGCACTCTCGCTTATCAGCACGTCAAAGTTCTGGCTGAGCCCCCACTCCAAGCACTCTTCCACATTGCTGACAAAATAATGATCGGGGCACAACGGCCCGGCAAGCCCCTTGCGCACCGGGATACCATGGCGTGCGTACAGCAAGTCATCATCGGTGGCAAGACAATCGAACTTAACCACGCCGACATTGATATTGCGCTGCTGCATGGCCTTGATCACCTGCAGAATAACAGCGGTCTTACCGGACGATGGTGGTCCGGATACGGTGATAAACTTCATCGCAATGCTCCAATGTTATTTCTTATGGGTCTGCTCTTCAATCCTGCCTTACTAGCGTACATTTAAGCACCTGCATCAAAAGCAGCATGAAAAATTTTGTCCAAATACTTAATCCGTTTAGCAATATCGCAGCTGTATATATAATCCCAGCCAAGCCACTCCCACTTAGCGGCGGTGGGCAGGGTATTCTCAACCTGCGGATTCAAAGAGGGGAACAGCCCCTGCTGCGCCATGATGGTACCGACTTCTTCTCCGGCCAAAAATTCTGCCAACGGTGCGCTCGCGTCGCGCTGTGCCGAGCGGGTAAGCATGAAAATTGGGCTTATGATCGCGCCATCTTCAGGCCAGACGATTTCAACGCCGGGGATATGCTGCGCCATGCGGGTGAAAAAATACGGCATGATGGTGACGGTCGGTTTCCGCTCTGTCGCGGCCTGTGCATTCCCCATCTGGGCCGGATGCAGCGCCTCCAGCATCGAGTGCCCCAGGCGTTCAATCCCTGCGGTGCCAAACTCCTTGTGCAGGGTAAGTAGCATCGCGTTGAACAGATCAAAATCTCCCACCGGCATGGCCACCTTGCGCTCAAATTCCGGCTCCAGCAAGGCCTTCCAGGTGCGAGGTACTGCGGTCGTGCCCAATTGCCTGAGGTCCACCATGAATACGGCCGGCACTACCGCAATTATAGAATAATGCCCCTGCGGATCCACCATATCCAGTCCGGCAAAATCAGCGTTGACGCTAGGGTAATCGATGGAATGAAACGCCCCTGCCGCACTGAAACGCCCAATGCCTTCGGGGTCAAAAAACGTGTCAAATCCGGCGGAAAGAAAGATGTCTGGCAGAGCGGATTCTGTTTTGGCAGCATGAATCTCCTCTTCTATCCACTCCGCGCCACCGGATGCAGCCCTGAACCTAGTGGAGATGTTCAGACCGCTACGGGTTGAATAATCTGTGACAAACCTATCGACCGCTTCAAGCAGCGGAACTCGCACCGGACACGGGAGCAGCCCGGCGACATCGATATCTGCGGTGCCGGTGTGACTAGACTCTGGCGCGGTGACATCGACACGCTCGGCTTCGGTGGTGATTTTATCATGCAAAAGCTTCACAAATGTTTCCACTGCAAAACCTTTGCGTTTCAGGGCAGTCTCCAGTTTCATAAAACGCCCCACCCGTTGCAGATAATCTGGAGTAGTCAACTCCTCTAGATCATTGGCAACAAAGACGTCTTTGGTTTCAGGCCATTGCTGGACAATCTGCTGTATGGTCATGCTCGAATTCGGCAACTTCAAAGTCATTCTCCCTCTTCGTTCTCTTTGCGTGGTCTCTCTTAAATGGCAAATGGCACCGAAGCGGATATATAAATACTCCGGCGCTCTATTATTATCTAGTCGAAGCTAACAAGTACCATAACCTTGCCATAGCACAATTGATTCAGCTCAATTCTGCTTATTATTTCAGCGGGCATATAAAATATGGAGAATATGGGATATGGAGGATACAGCAGTTTTTTAGGGATGGAACCATACGAAAGGGAGCAGAACTGAACTGCCGGGGCAGGCAATACCACGGCAGAGATCAGTCTGGGTTTTTGTTTATACCTACCTTTTTACTTTTTGCTGAGTGCCGTGGTGTCAACAGAGCGCTTTTTGCCAAACACTCGCGCCACCCATATCCCTACTTCATACAGAATGATAAAAGGGAGCGCGATAGAAACCTGAGAGAAAACATCCGGTGGGGTGAGAACCGCGCCAATCACAAACGCGAGTATAAACGCGTAGCGCCGGTTTTTGCCCAGCCAGATATGATCCACCACGCCAAGGCGGGCGAGAAAAAAGATCACTATGGGGAGCTCAAACACTAGGCCGAACGCAAACAGTAGCCGGGTAGACATCGCCAGATATCCCCCCATGGAGAGCATCGCTTCAGTGCCACTGGAGCCGACCCCGAGGTTGATAAGAAACGTAAAGATTACTGGGAACACAAAGGTAAACCCAAAGTAGGCCCCGAGGCCAAAGCAGGCACAACCGGAGATGACAAAGGGGATAGCCAAATGTTTTTCTCCCGGATACAGTGCGGGCGCGACAAAGGCCCATATCTGCCACAGAACAACTGGCAGGGCCAGTAAAAATCCGGCCACCGCGCTAATTTTAAGAAAGGTGAAAAAAGGCTCGGTGGCGTGAATAAACACCAACGAACTCCCCTGCGGCAACGAAGCACGGACCGGAAGGGAGATAAACTCAAACAGTTCCTGTGCAAAACCGTAGCAGAGGGCAAACCCGCCCACCCACGCGAGCATGCAGATTATCAGGCGGCGACGCAGCTCCTCCAAGTGGGAGAAAAAACCCTGCTCATTCTCCACTATCGCCGCCTTCCGCCCCTTTCTGCTTTTTTAGCGGGGTACAGCTTGGCCTCGTAAATTCTCCATTCTGCGACTGGGTAGGTTGGGCATCAACATCGATGTTATGTTTAAGATCATCCGCTGCGTTACGAAATTCCCGCACCCCGCGCCCAAGAGCCCGAGCGACAACCGGCATTTTTTTAGGGCCGATGAAGATAAGCGCAAGCGCCAAAATCAACAGCAATTCCATCATTCCGATTCCGAACATCGACCGCCTCCCACAGACGAGGATTAACTAAGAACCCACAGAGCATGACCCGCGCAGCAAAATCCGCAGTACAAAGTCTTGTTATACTTCCCTCACTTATTCTGTTTTATCTTTGGTGTGAGGTTCCTCCAAAGGGCTGGACTCATCTTCATCATCGCTAAGACCTTTTTTAAAATTTCTTATCCCTTTTCCAACTCCGGAGCCCAACTGGGGCAAACGTTTAGCCCCGAACAAAACAATGACAATCCCGAAAATAATAAGTAACTCTTGAGTTCCCAGTCCAAACATAGCCACCTCTTCCGCTCTTATCTGCCCTATGCGTACCGCTGCTGCGCCAAGTTATAGCAAAGCTTGAACTATCTCGTTATCAATCTACCCGCTGTTGCATCTGCCCCAGGAAATACTCACTTCCAAACTAGATAAAAGAACAACGTAGCATAAACTTTGATATGAAATTTTTCCGCATCGGAGAGTTACCTACCAAAAAGTATTCCCTGAATACAATCAACTGAGGGCTGGCGTGGCCAAGAGCCCGCCAGGACATAGCGCACACAAATCAAAATACATATTTACACTCTATCTGGGTAAAAACCCAGTCTGCCTGGCTGCCATCTGCGACATTTTTTAAAAATTCTCCGGGCCAGAAATGGCAGTATCCTGCCATAAGAACAAACCGTACCTTGGAGTCAAACACAACTGCGTCCAAGTTCCATTGCAGCATAAAGTCAACTTCATCGCCAAGATGGCGACCACTGCTACCTGACAAGTCACGATAGGTGCTAAAATTCTTCGACCATCCATCCTTTTTCTCATCAAGCCAGAATCTATGCGCACCGAAATAAATCTGCACATTTTTTAACGGCACTAGCTCTAAATTAAACTGAAGATCGTGCAAGTTGCTCAAGTCCATAAAATGCATGCGCCGATACATTTTATCGCGGGCACCAAACACACCCTGATATGTCTCCATCCTACCATCATCAGGATCAGAATCTCCCGATGCAAAACTGTACTCAATACTAAGGATCGGATTCCACCGATAATGGTCAAATTTAGTCCCCAGCAGCAGATGTGCTCCCCATGCATCTAGGCGCTGTCTGCCGTAATCTCCCCACTGGTGGACAAGGTTTAGGTCAAAAAACAGCGGTGAAAAATCCCCCGCAGCACGAAATCCCGCATTATGGCATATCAGATCATCCACAGCCGTGCCTGAAATTGCAGTATAACGCTCGTGCAGATCATATTTGAGCAGATAAAATGGTTCAAGCTCAACGTACTCTGACACTTGGAGATGACTGTAGAAGCCTGCTCCATACTCTTTATGCCGATGACGCAAACTGAATTGTTCTGGCTCATGGATGACGACACCCCCCCAAATAAAATCAATAAAGTGCTTTCGATGCTTTAACGACAGCTTTATAGCGTCCCATTGATAGCCACCAGAATTGCCCCAACTGCCAGAGCCGAATATCCTGCAATCACCATAAAGAATAGTTTGTCTACCGCCCTTGAACGTCCAAAGTTCGGCGGTCTCATCCGAAACTTCAAGATATGTTTCATATAGCTCGAACTGGTCTTCGTAAGCATTGTGCTTATGATCAAATCTTTTGCTGTAGAACAGATCCGAATCATAGTTGCTTTCAAATACTCTAGCGTCCTGCACTCCCAAAGCCACATGAATATTGGGCGCAAACGCCCAACGCCCACCGGCTTGCACCCGCTGCAGCAAGAACCCATCGGAACGCTCACCTTTTAGTGGGTTTTTTCCATAATGCTTAAAATTAAAATTATGTTGGAATTCGTAGCGATAGCGCACATTTACATATCCATGAAAAGGATCGTGCTCCGCTTGCGCTCTGCCGATCAAAGGTGTCAGCAGGAGCAAGTATAGCAAGGCTAAAATTAGTTCTTTTATGTGCTTTACTACCACCATTGCCCCTTTTCTTACTTTTGACTCTAGGCTAGACGCGATTTCCCCAGCAGTCTAATGACACTGCTTAAATTACCGAGCATCCATTCCGATACAGACGCGTGTAACCAATGAGTTCTAAAGCGAAGTGATTTACATGTTATGCCACGCAGCTACGCGCAACGGCATAGTGATAAGAATCTCTTTCGCGCAAGTTTTTGTTTTTTCGGTGCAGGTACTATTCTTCACAATATCAATATAGTCAGTGACGCCAATTCTCGTCAATTACTTTGTATTGTTATGTTTTTCGGTCACGGGTAGCAATATGGAAAATTAAAAAAAGAAGGTTTGGTCAAGTGTAGGAGGATCGTTAACTACGCGCTAGAATACAATTTGGAGCGCGCACAATAAAAAAAGGCACCCTCTTTTCAGAGGGTGCCATCTTGAACATCAAGCTAACTAGTTGCTTGAATTATTTCTTGATGCCTGCAGCGGTTTCGAGCATTGCTGTTGTAACAGACTTCGGACGCTCAATAGAGTAGCCAAGCGCGCGATCCCAAGTTACGTTGGCGAGGCAACCAAGAGCACGACCAACACCGAACAGTACGGTGTAGAAGTCGTACTCAGTCAAGCCATAGTACCACTGGATAACACCAGACTGCGCGTCAACGTTTGGCCATGGGTTCTTTGCCTTGCCCTGCTCTTCCAGGATCGGCGGAGTAACCTTGTAGATCATGCTTACGAGTTTAAACAGGGGGTAATCCTTCAGCCCTGGGGTATCCAAGCAGAACTGACGCTGTGACTCATAGCGTGGGTCGGTCTTACGCAGAACAGCGTGACCGTAGCCAGGGATAACCTGTCCACTATTCAAGGTGTCCCACAGAGCTTTTTTCAGCTCTTCTTCAGTAGGCAGTTTGCCACCGAGCTTCTCCATGAAGTTCTGAGTCCAGCCAAGAACTTCTTGGTTAGCCAAACCGTGCAGAGGACCGGCCAGACCGTTGATACCAGCTGAGTAAGAATAGTAGATATCAGACAGAGCAGAAGCAACTAGGTGGGTGGTGTGCGCAGATACGTTACCGGACTCATGGTCAGAGTGGAGGATGAAGTACATACGCGCAACATCCTTGTATTCTTCGCTCTGGCCGATCATGTGGGCAAAGTTTCCACCCATATCCAAGTTTGGATCAGCAGCGATATGGGTATCGCCTTTGTACTTCATGCGGTAGATATATGCAGCGATGGGGGCAAGTTTAGCCATCAGGTTGGTGCAGTCTTCCAGCATATCTTCCCAGCAGGTCATCTTGTTGAACTTGCCGGCGGTATAGTTGCTTGCAAAAACAGAGTCACGCTGCATGGCAACGATAGCTGCAGAGAACATTGCCATAGGATGGGAATCACGTGGCATTGCGCGCAGTACGTCAATTACATACTGGGGCACGCAAGAACGCTGCTTCCAGTCCTCAACGATTTCAAGGGTCTGCGCCATAGTAGGCACATCACCGGTGAAGAGCAGATACCAGAAACCCTCAACATAAGGATACTCACTGCCAGGAACTTTAGGCAGAGCAGCAAAGGTCTCAGGAATGGTCAAGCCACGAAAACGGATACCTTCCATGGGGTCAAGATAGGAGATATCTGTTACCAAGCACTTAACGCCACGTGCGCCACCAATTGCCTGAGCAATAGTTACATCACCCAGTTTCACATCACCAAACTCTTTAACCAGTTTGGCTGTCCGAGGACGATGCTCATCAATCTTCTTCTTCAGGACTTCTTTCATTGTGGACATATACTCTCCTTATAATGGAATAAAAACAGGTGGGGTTTACCACCATCCGACTACATTAGACCCGCAACATGATATCCCCCGACATCATATTGACCCGAGCCTTTCCTACTGACTTGAAACTTTACAACTTCAATAAAACAAATAAAACTAAGATTAACAAGTGCAATCAACAAATATATTTAAATTATTTATCCGCTACCGCTATTTCACCCCATCTGCGTCACGACTTAAGCTGCCCTCTGGATTATGCTAGATGGCAAAAAAACCGCGTCAAGAGGTGGTGTATTGCGTGCCTTGTCAGGGCGCGACCTTTGTGGCACTATCATCTTCCTGCCCAAGGGTATGGAAGATACAAATGGGAGTGGAGTCGCTGGGCGATCGTTAATACGACCTCTACTGACTTGCACTGTGTGACTGGATCAGCAGTTTTGAGCCACCGCTTTCGAACCTTGTTTTATGCGCTGTAGAATTGTTATAGCAAAGCCTTTCTTAATGCGTCAAGGTTATTCGGTATACAGTATCCACTCTCTAGTGGCCTGCTGAGGTAGTCTCCAGACTGCCGCTCCAACCGAATTAAAGGGCGCCGAGGGGTTCTAATAAACAGCGAATTAGATCCCCGTACAATTTAATATTGCTACGTGATGGCGTGAGAGGATACTTTGCAGGCTTTCAGCAGTAAAACAGACAACGATATGGACCTTAGAATCGGCTCCATGAAGTTAAGGAACAATGTTCTACTTGCCCCCATGGCAGGCATAACTAATTCCAGCTACCGCCAGATCCACATGCAGGCGGGCGCAGGACTAGTGTTTTCAGAGATGATCAGCGCCAATGGGATGATACGCGATGGCGAGCGCACTCTAGAACTGGCGCAGCATCGTGAATGCGAACGCCCTTTTGCACTGCAGTTGTTTGGCGATGACCCCGCAGTGATGGCGCAAGCTGCATCCATATGCAACGACCTAGCCGACATGCTCGACATCAATATGGGCTGCCCAGTACGGAAGGTAATACGCTCCGGGGCTGGTAGTGCCCTACTCTGTGACCCAAGCCGTGCGGGAGCCGTGATGGCGGCGGTTAGAAGAGAATGTAGGCTGCCGCTGAGCATAAAAATTCGCTCCGGATGGGACCAAGAACACCTAAATTTCCTAGAGATTGGGCACATCGCGGAGCAAGAAGGTATCGAGGCGATAACCCTTCACCCCCGCACAAAAGCCCAGGGGTTTAGTGGTCGTGCTGCGTGGGAAGATATTGGACTACTGAAACAGGCTGTGACCATTCCAGTTATTGGCAGTGGCGATATTTTGTGCGCTGCTGACGCCACCGCCATGTTACGCCAAACCGGTTGCGACGGAGTCATGCTAGGCAGAGGTAGCTACGGGAACCCGTGGTTAATTAGAGACATTCTGGCCATGCGTCAGGGGCTCCCCCTACACACGCCGACGCGCCAAGAGCGGGGGCAGGTTGCGCGCCTGCACCTAGAGCTTCAACGTGAAGATATGCACGATACTCGAGCAATACCCGAAATGCGTAAACATCTATGCTGGTATGCTCGAGGACTCAGCGGAGCAAGCGATTTTCGGCAACAGGTGAATAAAATCCAAGACATCTCAACTCTCTATACCTTGCTTGATGAGTTTTTTGGCTCTGAAGCATCCGCCACAACCAACATCTGGAGCAAGAAAAATGCATAATCCGTCCGCGCTTACGCCGAAAACACAGTCACTAGAGTCAATCATTGAAGCAAAGCTGCGTGCCTCTCTCATGCAGGAAGACATCATTGAAATAAACGATCTGTATAATATGGTTCTGTATCAGATGGAGCGCCCTCTGCTCCGCATCATTCTGGAGAAGACCAAGGGGAATCAGCTTCATGCGGCCAAAATACTCGGGATAAACCGCAACACCCTGCGCAAGAAAATGGCTACTCTGGGCATTACCCCATGCCGCACCAGCAATGGGAAACGCTAGAGTTAATGCCGAAACTGATTTAGCTCCTACCTGGCAAACAGTATGTCTAATGCTCCATTCGCCTAGATTGATTTTCGAACCGGGTAAACTCACCCTTGAACGTCAGATGTACTGTGCCAATTGGGCCATTACGCTGCTTAGCTACAATGATTTCAGCATCATGGGCGTGATCCTTATCACAAGACCCATCCCGACGCCGACACGCTTCGCAGTAGACCGACTCTCGGTATACAAACATGATAACGTCTGCATCCTGCTCAATTGCACCCGACTCTCGTAGGTCTGCCATCATCGGGCGCTTGTCAGTCCTACTTTCCAGCGAACGATTCAACTGCGACAGCGCAATTATAGGCAGTGAAAGTTCCTTCGCCAACGCCTTGAGGGAACGCGATATCTCTGAAATCTCCTGCTGGCGACTTTCCGCGTTGTTACCCTGCATCAACTGCAGATAGTCAACTACCACCAACCCCAAATTATGCTCCGCCTTCAAACGTCTTGCTTTAGCACGTAATTCCAGCACCGAGATAGCCGGAGTATCGTCGATAAAAATATTCGCCTCTGACAACATGCCGGCGCCGTTGGTTAATTTAGGCCAGTCAGAGTCTCCCAGATGGCCGGTGCGTAAACGCGCTGCGTCAACCCGAGACACCGAGCACAACATCCTCTGTACCAACTGTTCCTTGCTCATCTCTAAAGAAAAAATCATCGCTGGAACAGTGCTTTTGGCATGTATAGTCGCATGTTCAATAATATTGACCCCAAACGCGGTTTTCCCCATGGAGGGGCGCCCCGCGACGATCAGAAGATCGCCTTTCTGAAGTCCAGCTGTCATGGTATCTAGATCGGTATAACCAGTTGGAACCCCCGTTACCAACTCCTTGCGTTCGTAGAGTTCCTCGATGGCCTTAAAGGTATCCTGCATTATTTCACGGGTGGAATAATACGAAGGGCGACTGCGCATACCCGCAATATCAAAGATTGATTTTTCTGCCCAATCTAGGGTTTTTTCTATCTCCTGCCCATCATACCCCCGCTTTACAATCTCAGTCGCAACACTGATCATGTGCCGCGCGACAGACTTTTCCTTAACCATGCGGGCATAATACGCCATATTAGCCGCAGTCGGCACATAGTCTACTAATGCGGCGAGATATGAACTTCCCCCCACTTTTTCCAAGTGTCCAGTTTTTTTCAACTCAGCTGTCAACGTAACCAGATCCGCCGGCTCACTTCGATCGCTCAGGCTGACCAGAGCCTTGAAGATTTGCTTGTGACTGTCACGATAGAAATCGTCTGGGATCAGAGTTTCCAAAGCGCGGTTAAGAGCTTCATTCTCGAGCAAAACCGCGCCCAAAACGGACATTTCGGCTTCGAGATTTTGTGGAGGAAGACGGTGAGATTCTATTTCGGCCATGGCAAATTCCACTCAAACGCAAAACCCCCGGAGCCATTGCGGCTGTCCGGGGGCAGTTACATCGGTATTTTACGTGCAGGCAGCCCTATTCAGCTGATACGACACTAATCCCTACTGTTGCAACAACGTTGCCAGGAAGTTTGATGTCGATGCTGTGCTCACCCAACGCTTTAATAGGCTCACCAAGCTGAATCTTTTTGCGATCGACAACAATATTCGCTGCAGCAAGTTTGTCTGCGATATCTGCAGAAGTAACAGAACCGAAGAGTTTGCCATCCTCGCTGGCGCGCAGAGTAAATTCACATTTCTGCGCTTCAATTTTAACCTTCATCGATTCCGAATCCTTAGCGATTGCCAGAGCTTTATGCTCCAATTGACGCTTGTGGTGTTCGAATTCTCTAACATTGCTGCTATTAGCAACAACAGCCAAACGTCTGGGCAACAGATAGTTGCGGCCAAAACCTGGCTTAACCTTAACATGGGCTCCTACATCTCCAAGCCCGTCAACACTTTCTGTTAAAATAACTTCCATTATAACTCCTCCACAAAGGAACTAAGTCGTTTTTACGCGGGGCTTGCGAAAATCAAACCAAAGATCAAATATCCCCAGAGCGGTCACTATCAGCGGCAATGGATTAATTACCAAAACAATGGTGTAAGCAAACAAACGCGCCAAAAACGAAAACGCCTTTTTTCTGAAATAAAACGCTACAATTGCTATGCCCTGTATAAAATACAGCGGCAGCAATACGGTCAAAACATTCAAGGCCGCAATCTTCAGCCAAACCATGGGCAACAACAGAGAAAAACCCGCCCCTATCAATATCCAGATGGCTGGCTCGGCTATCTTAAAATTATGAAAAGCAATGCCAGGCAAAGTAAATCTGCCTCTGCCCACCGTGTAGAGCACCACCACGGTAACCAGATAAACCAACCCTAGCGCAGCGATCGTTATCCCTGCATACGCTCGCTTAAGAAACGACGCTGTGGCTTCCACCACCGCAACGAGTTCTTTTAACTGCTGACCCTCTATACCAGCCTGATTGTAGACAGCATGAATCTGTTCCATCTCAGCATCGATATAGTTAGCCACCAGCGCCGAGACATTACTGTCGGCCATATAGGCAGTAATGATAGCAAGGGTAGCAACAGCGGTGCCACCTACCAGCAAGGCATAAAACACTGCACGGGGCCAGCCGACATTGTGGCGCAAGGCGCAGACCAAGCACACTCCAGGCAGACCGATTTGAGCCAGATACAGCAGAAATGCTGCCCCCCCTGCAGTTGCAAACTGAACTCCTAGCGACACCAGCAAAACCAACACCGCAGCCATGATTCCAGCAGTGTACCCAGCTATAACAAGCGGAACAGCAAGAAACACATGTAGAAATGCTCCAACGGAACCTGCGTACGCTGCGGCCACGAGCAATACCGTACTCAATGCCGAACATATCAGTGTGGTTCCCAGTAAAGTCTGGTTATGCCTAGGTTGCACATGCTTGGGCTGTTCCGCCATTTTCTACTTTTCTCTGTCGTCTACTCGATGGTGCGTTTTGAAGTAAAAGATATCAAAGCAATATTACGTGCACGCTTGATAGCTTCGGTAATTTTACGCTGATGAATAGCGCAGTTTCCAGAAATGCGCCGTGGGACAATTTTGCCGCGCTCTGAAACAAAATACTTCAGTGTGCGCACATCCTTATAGTCAATTTTAATCTCACTGTCCGCACAAAAACGACATCCTTTACGGCGACCAAAACGACGTCGTGCCCCACCTGTTTTATCAAATCCCATGATACCTATCCCTCCTGTTCCGGGTTATTGTCAGATCTAATCTTGCTCTTCGTCCTGCTCGCTGTCATCGTCATCCAAGTCATCTTCTACGGTCTTAGCAGCCGCTTCGGGCGCATTGAGATCGAGGCCATGTTCAAGTAAGACCGTCTGAAACTGCATAATTGCATCATCAAGACGTAGACGTCGTTCAAATTCCTTTACCACGGTGTTGCCAGCAATGAAATTGATTAGAACAAAGGTTCCCTGGTCTTGCTTTTTGACAATATAAGGCAGACGCTTGGTCCCCCATTCCTGACATCTGAGAATTTCAGCACTCTGGTCAGCAAGTATCTGCTTGTATTTTCCAAGCAGAGCAGTGTACTCATCTCCGGCAATCTGTGGCCGAATGATGAAAATTGTTTCATACGTACGCATTTTAACTTCCTCCTTCTGGATTACAGCCCCGGTCATCCCCGGAGCAAGGAGCGAGCGAACAACCCATTTGCCCTGCTCGACTTGCAATCGTCCTAACTAACACATTGCGGTTACGGTGTCCATGCTTTTCATCTAAATAATCACTGAACTAAATCAGACGTTAAACCTGAAATGCATTACATCACCATCGTTAACAACATAATCTTTGCCTTCAATACGCAGCACCCCTTTATCGCGTGCTTTGGCTTCGCCCCCGCAACTAACAAAATCGGCGTAAGCAATAACCTCAGCGCGAATAAAGCCACGCTCGAAGTCGGTATGTATCACTCCAGCAGCCTGCGGAGCGCGACTATTTAGCGGAACTGTCCATGCGCGCACCTCTTTTACCCCTGCAGTGAAATAAGTAATCAAGTCAAGAAGCGAGTAACCAGCCCGCACCATGCGGTCAAGCCCAGACTCGGAAAGACCAAGTTCAGCCAGAAATTCAAGTTTCTCTTCCCCATCAAGTTCGGCTATCTCCGCCTCGATCTTCCCGCAGATGATCACCAACTCAGCACCCTGGGAGTGTGCGTACTTACGCACCTGCTCTACATACTCATGTTCACCAGCCAAATCGTCTTCACTGACATTTGCCACATACATGACTGGCTTGATGGTAATCAGATTCAGGTTCGCCACTAACGCGCGTTCCTCGGCGCTGAGCTTGAGCATACGCGCGCTCTGCCCCGCATCAAGACCGACCGTTAACTTATCCAGCACATCCAACTCTGCACGTGCAGCCTTATCGCCGCTAGCTGCTAGCTTACGCAAGCGAGCACTCCGCCGCTCCACAACTTCTAGATCTGCAAGCCCCAACTCTGTCTGAATCACGTCAATATCGCGTAACGGATCAACGCTTCCGTCAACATGCACCACATTATCATCATCAAAGCAGCGTACTATATTCGCTACAGCATCTACTTGGCGGATGTGGCCTAGAAATTGATTCCCAAGCCCCTCACCCTTGCTGGCACCCTTGACAAGCCCAGCTATATCAACGAATTCCATGGTTGTAGGCAGAACCCGCTGTGGCTTCACAATTTTCTCCAAAGCATCCAAGCGTATGTCCGGTACTGCAACCACCCCTACGTTGGGTTCGATAGTACAAAAGGGGTAATTAGCCGCTTCTGCGCCAGCGCTGGTTATCGCGTTAAATATTGTAGATTTGCCGACATTAGGCAGCCCGACAATTCCGCATTTAAATCCCATATTATCAATCTCCAAACAACGATAGCCGAGGCGGTCGCCTCGGCTATCGTCAGACACAAATATTCAGTTAGTTTTATACAAGCAGTGGTGCCAATACCAGAGATACAACACTCATCAGTTTGATCAGGATATTCATGGCTGGACCGGAGGTATCCTTGAACGGATCACCTACTGTATCGCCGACAATCGCTGCCATATGAGCAACGCCACCCTTCTCTTCACCGGCGAGCTTGCCACCTTCGATGTATTTTTTGGCATTATCCCATGCACCGCCACCATTGGACATCATCAGGGCAAGCAGCACACCCGCAAGAGTAGCACCAGCGAGCATACCGCCCAGAGCTTCTTTACCAAGAAGGAATCCGATTACGGGTGGCGCAAGAACTGCGATCACACCTGGAAGAATCATCTCTTTCAGGGCCGCCTTAGCAGAAATGTCAACGCACTTTTCTGACTCAGGTTTGACTCCTTCTTTCCCTTCAAGCAGGCCAGGAATCTCGCGGAATTGACGCCGGATCTCATCTACCATCTGTGAAGCTGCGCGCCCAACACTATTCATGGTCATAGCGCCGATCAGAAACGGGATGCACCCACCGATAAAAAGCCCAACAACTACTTTAGGTTGGATCAGGTCGATGGTCTGCAGGCCAACCGTTGTTGCATAGGCCGAAAACAGCGCCAAAGCGGTCAACGCAGCCGAGCCAATAGCGAAGCCCTTACCAACGGCAGCAGTAGTATTGCCAATGGCGTCGAGGCCGTCTGTTATTGCGCGTACTTCGGGGCCAAGACCACCCATTTCCGAGATACCACCGGCATTATCTGCGATGGGACCATATGCGTCGACTGTCATGGTTACTCCAACAGTAGCCAACATGCCGACCGCAGCAATGCCTATGCCATAAAGCCCAGCAAAAAAGTTGGCCACGAGAATACCCGCGCAAATGATCAGGATAGGTGCAACACAACTCTCAAGACCTACGGCAAGGCCGCTGATAATATTTGTAGCTGGACCTGTCTTACTCGCTTCAGCGATGCGAAAAACCGGAGCATCCGCAGTGTAATATTCGGTAACAAGCCCGATGGCGATACCCGCTAAAGAACCTGCGGCAAGGGCCATAAAGATCCCGAAGCTCAAGCCCATTATGGGGATAATAAGCAGTGATGCCACGATGAATAGTCCGGCAGCAACAAAGGTAGTCAGGCGCAGTGCAGTCGCAGGATCTTTATCCTGGAAACGCTTCATAGCGTAGATACCGGCAAAAGAAAATATCAGCCCAAAAGTCACCAATACTAGAGGCAGAAGCATGGCGGCGGAACGGGTAGCCTCACCGTTCGAACCGAGCTTAGCCAGCAGTTCGGGACTTGCAGCAGCAGCGATTGCCAGGGTTGCGATAATTGAGCCCACATAGGATTCAAAAATATCCGCACCCATACCTGCGGTGTCGCCCACACAGTCACCAACGTTATCCGCAATAACCCCAGGGTTACGTGGGTCGTCCTCAGGAATACCAGCTTCAATCTTACCAACCAGGTCAGAACCGACGTCAGCGGCTTTGGTGTAAATACCCCCACCCACACGGGCAAACAGGGCAATAGAAGAAGCACCCATGGCAAACCCATTGATGTAAGTCGCTGTAGTCGGGTCGCCACCAAAGAAGATGTAGGCTATCCCGAGACCAACAAGACCCAACGAAGCAACGGAAAGCCCCATAACTGCGCCACCGTTGTAGGAAACTTCAAGGGCACGGGCCTGTCCATGTTGCCGTGCAGCTTCTGTGGTGCGCACGTTGGCACGCGTCGCTGCCTTCATCCCGATAAAGCCACAGGACATAGAGCATACTGCACCGCCAAGAAACGCCAGCGCGGTCTGAATCTCCATGCTAATCGCTATCAGGACGAATACAACGCCGACAAATATAGCCAGAGCGCGATACTCCCGATTAAGAAAAGCCATAGCCCCTGAATGAATAGACTCAGCAATCTCAGCCAGCTTCTCGCTTCCAACTGGCTCTGCCTTAACCTTGTTGTACAGAGTGATAGCCATGGCAAAACCCGCTATCCCGATTATTACGGCAAAATACGCCATTGATACCCTCTCCCCTTAGCTATTTGCTAATCGTTCAACACATCTTGTCCATTAAACTCGCACATTGCCTGTTGCGCACCTGAGCGCAGCACTGTTTCCAGTGCGCTGGCTGCATGGTCAAGAACCTTGGTAATATCTTTCTTTTCGCTGGCACTAAAAGGGCGCAGAACAAATGCTGCAGTATCCCCTCCCGCCGGTGGGCGGTCGACGCCGACCCGTACACGGACAAAATCGTTACCCGTAAGCTGGATGATATGACGCAGGCCATTATGACCTCCGTGTCCACCACCAACCTTAACGCGCACAACACCGAACGGCAGGTCTATATCATCGTGTACAACGACAACATCACCACCTTCTGTCTGGGTGGCCTTGCAGGCTGAAGCCACACTAGTGCCACTCAAATTCATGAAGGTCTGTGGTTGTAGTAGCAGCACTTCATTGCCAGCAACATGTCCAACGCCGTATAATGCCTGATGACCCTTTTTCTTGAGACCGATTCCAGCAACCCTGGCTAGAGAGTCAACCACCATAAAACCAACATTATGGCGAGTATCCGCATATTTACTTCCAGGGTTCCCTAAACCAACTACTATCTTCAATCTCTATTCCGTATCCTTAACTTGCTCGTCAGCCGCTTCAACGTCACTCTCTGCGCCATCTTCATCTTCATCAAGTTCGGACTCTTTGAAGCCGACAACTGTAATGACGGTAAAGTTTACGTCATGCACAAGTTCTACATCTTTCGGAGCGGTGACATCTTCGATATGGATACTATCGCCGATTTCAAGCGCACTCACGTCAATCTCGATATGGTTGGGCACCTCGCCGGGAAGACAGTAGACCTCCAATTCGACACGGATAAGTTGCAGGTTGCCGCCCTCTTTTTCACCGGCAGACTCGCCTACAGTGATCACAGGCACCATGTAGTTGCCCTTCTTCTTCAGGTCAACAACTTGAAAATCTACGTGAATTCGTTCTCTTCTGATTGGATTTATCTGCTCGTCTTTTACCATTACATTCAGCCCGTTAAAGGGCTGACCATCTGCGCGCAGAGTGAGAATAGTATTAATACCTGCATCGGTATTCAGAACGGCAGCGAGATCTTTGGGGCTGACGACAATGGGGCAGGTCGCGATATCAACTCCATATACAACCCCTGGAATCAACCCAGCGCGCCGTGCTGTCCTAGCTCCGCCTTTTCCCACACGCTCACGCAATGAAACACTCAGTTCAGACTGTTGCATAACTTTTTATTCCTCCATCTCTATTAATACGGCAAAGCGTTGACACTCACGCATAACAAGCTTTAATTGCTTAACAAGCTGTTAGTTGGAGCCGCCGCCAACATCTCATACATTAGTTATATTTGTGTCATACGAACAGTGAACTTACAGACTCGTCGGCTTGAATGCGTCGAATGGCTTCAGCCAACAACGCCGATACAGACAGTTGACGTAAGGACTTACACCGTTCCAGCTTCGAATTGCAGCAAATACTGTCAGTAACAACAACTTCCTCAATACAGCTGGATTCAATCCGCTCGAGCGCTGGGCCTGAAAGTACCGCATGGGTAGCATAGGCGAATATACGCTTAGCTCCGGCCTCTTTCAACGCCTGAGCGCCGTTACACAGAGTGCCAGCGGTGTCGATCATGTCATCGACTATTACACAGTCTTGTCCGGCAACATCACCAATAATATGCATAACCTCAGAGACATTGGCTCTGCTGCGACGCTTATCGATAATGGACAGCCCAGCGTTGATGCGTTTGGCGAAAGCGCGCGCGCGCTCTGTTCCACCAGCGTCCGGCGAAACCACAACCAAAGGGCCAGTGAATCGGGAGCGAATATCTTCCAACAATACCGGAGCTGCATATATGTGATCTACAGGGATATCGAAGAAACCCTGAATCTGACCTGCGTGGAGATCCATGCTTACGACGCGATCGATACCAGCGGTGGTAAGCAGGTTTGCGACCAACTTACTGGTTATTGGAGTTCGAGGGGCGACCTTGCGATCCTGGCGTGCATAGCCGAAATAGGGAATTACGGCAGTAATGCTTGCCGCTGATGCCCGCGACAATGCATCAACCATAATCAGCAGTTCCATCAGCATTTCATTGCAGGGTGCACTGGTAGATTGCACCACATAGACATCGCGACCGCGAACATTCTCCCCTATCTCAACCATGGTTTCCCCATCGGAGAAACTAGTCACCCTGGCTTTTGCCAGGGGCACATTTAAATCTGCACAAATTTTCTGCGCGAGGGCACAGTTCGAATTCCCCGCAAAAACCTTGAATTTTTCCACGTCTAATCCTGAAGTGTTGACTGAGCCTGATTGATGCTACCAGAAATCTACCCGACAAATGGGCATAAAACAAAAAAAACCTCTCCAGGCACGCCGGGTTACGACATTAAGCCATCGCAAGAGGTTTTATGGCTGGGGCGCCAGGATTCGAACCTGGGAATGCCGGAATCAAAATCCGGTGCCTTACCGC
>Ga0265295_1002087_pt1 | contig 32952 bp, 14 predicted proteins | sample Munlansysbiofilm_FD_192503 | JGI IMG/M metagenome (GOLD analysis project Ga0265295, IMG submission 192503) | Leachate microbial communities from a municipal landfill in Southern Ontario, Canada - Methane capture system biofilm | ecosystem: Engineered > Solid waste > Landfill > Unclassified ... | reverse complement strand
TTATCTGTTGCAAACGCTTATCGCTTCTATAGATAAACTCTTTTCTTTTTAGGATGTCGCCACTGCTTTCTATAATTGTTTTCTCAGCTATACTTCCATCATCTGTATATGCGTATGCATATGTTTTGGTTATCCTAGGCTTACCTATTTTGTCGAGAGTTACCGTTTCTTCAGCAATTCTGTTAAGGCTATCGTATGCAATTTCCTTTTGTAAAAACACGATGGAATCGGGTGGAGTTGCACGCTTCCCTTTCACTTTCCTATATATTTCGTTGCCTTTAGCATCATACTTAAAGGTTGTCTTGTAAACTCTCTTACTCCTTTCGTTATATCCTGTTGCTTTAGTAACAAGACCAGTATTTCCATAGCTGTACTCTTCTCTAACACCAAGTGTAGTATCGTTTTGGTTAACAAGGTAAAGGCTAAGCGAAACAAGTTTCTGCTTTTCGTTAAGGACGTACTTCTCTATTCGGGTAAGTTTTTCTTTGTAAAAGAAATCGGTTTTTACCTTTTGCAATCCATTAAAATAATGCCAACGATAATTGCTGGGATAGTGGGTTTCCCAATCAAACGAAATTTCGGTATGTAGTCGCCCAAGCGAATCATATATAAGCTGATTGATTGCGAAAAACGTTGAGGTTCGTTCGTTGTTTTCAATTACATATCGCGAGTTTACAGTTACCCGGTATATGTTTTCTGGCTTCTCAACTTGCGCATAAAGCAAGTTAACACTTATAAAAGGCACAGCCAAAAGGGCTAATAATCTGTTAAATGGTTGATTTTTCATACTCATAATAATTTTTGAGATGATATAAGCACAATATTACCGTTGTTCTACCTCAACTTCTTTATTAAAGAGTTCCATCGATTTATTTTTCTTGATTCTATCTACAGGTTTAAGTTTTCCCATATTTAAATCTTTTTTGCCCTTGTTTAATGATGGGGAAATAATTTTTTCGGGCATTGGTGTAAATCTAATGGAGATTTTTGAAATCTCGGCATGCTTAAGCCATCTTCCGGTCTGGGGTTGGTTATCAATAATGTAGCCCACAAAGTGGGTCATGGTAGTATCGGTAAGCATACATCTTAAAATAACGGTCCGTTTCTCACCATCCTTTAAGTATTCTTCCAGTTTTGGGCTAAACCTATAATCAGGGGGTTCTTCCTCGGTATAAAACCATACATGCATCGATGGAGATAACGACTCGTCCTCGGGTTTTACAATTACATCAGCACTAACAGAATACAGCCCGGCACCTTGTGTTGGCACTTTAAAATACAATCGTTCATTGCCTCCATCCTCAGGGAGTTTCCAACTCTTCTTATTCGTCCAAAGATTGCCTTCTTGGTTTTCTATCTCCTCTTCTTTTTCTATCTCCCTTGATAAAGCTTGGGATTTTACAGTCTCAATGATTGAGAGCTGACCTACTACCTTATCCAGTAGTTCCTCAAGTTCCCTAGGATTATCCATATAGTAGTTAACGGTTTTTACAAATACATCCTCGGTGTAGCCGTATTTTTCTATAATTGGCTTATAGTATTCAATGGAATCCTTTCGCGATAACTTAAGGGTTAAATTTGATGTGTTTGTAATAGCATCGGTAATAAAAACCTCAGACAGAATACTCACCATATCCTTTTTAGGAATATGCTTTTCTTTACAGCCCATTTGAATAAGCGTAAGCAGCCCAAAGCAGATGGGGATAAGATATCGAAGTAGTTTATTCATAATTAAGAGTTGAAAGTACAAATATATAAAATTCAAGAATGGATATGTATATAATTAAAAGAGCAAGCACAAGGCTTGCTCTTTTAATTATTATGTGATGGTTCGATTTACTTAAGTTTATCAAACTTGTAACCAATCATAATCTCGTGCGATCCGGCGTTGTATTTTCTAATTCCGGTGAGCGAATAATCAAACGAGTAGCCAAATAGGTACCTATCATACTGATATCCGAACAGAAGCGATATCCCATCCTGCCAACGACCAGAAATTCCACCCCAGAACTGATCGCGATAGGTAACCTTTGCATTTAAATCCACTTGGATAGGACCACTAATCATATATTTAAACAAAACCGATGGCTCAAGCATAAAATCGCTATTGAGCGGGAAAAGCATTCCGCCTGTAAGCATGTAATGTTGTCTAAGCTTGTTAATACCATAGGTATGAACTTCTTCTCCGTTTACCTCAGTGTACTTGTCGGTAACATAAAGTTTTTGTCCAAACAGTTGGTGTACCGATGCTCCAAAAAAGTATTGGGTTGAGTAAAAAAGCACACCAATGGATGCATCTGGTGTAAAAACCGATTTTGTACTTTGGTCTATTGCAGGGTCGATAACAATAGCATCATACTCAAACTTTGAACCATCGGCGCGGAACATCATAAATCCAAGCGATAAACCACCCGATACCCTCATCCCATTATCCGAGATTTGCATATTATATGAGTAGGAGAATAGCCCTCCGGTCCGGCTGGTTGGGCCTGTAATATCGTGGTAAAGATTACCTCCAAAGCCCATATCCTTTGATCCATGGGGACCGTATGCACTTATGCTATAAGTTTGTGGTGCATCCGTTAACCCTACCCATTGAAACCGGTTGTTGTACCTCATTTGGTAGTAGTTTTGAGTACCGCCTTCAGCCGGATTAATCAGGTATTTGTTAAACATGTACTGCGTAAACTGAGGTAATTGCTGAGCGTTGGATTGAAGTCCATTGAGCAAGACTATTGCTACTGCTACTAATACTACCCTTTTCATATTTCGAAAGTTTAAATGTCTAAGTATCATATTCTTTATCGTACTATGGTAACTGAACCTGAAATGGGCTTCCACTTACCGCTACCCGGAACGTTAAAGCTAATAACATAATAGTAGGTACCTGTTGGCAAATCTTTACCATTCTTATTTCTACCATCCCAACCTTTTGTTGCTTCCGAAGCTTTGGCAGACCATAGTTCGGCTCCCCAACGGTTAAATATGCTAATCTGTAGGTTCGGGAAAATATCTGCATACGGAACAAACCAAAGGTCATTTATCCCATCACCATTGGGTGAGAATACGTTGGACATTCGAACTTTGCTAAGTATCCTAGCCTTAAGTTCAATGTTCTCAACACATCCAAACTGCGACATAACATATCCTACAATTGGGATATACTGCTCTGGCTTGTTTGTAATTAGGTTTAATAATGTCCCGGTTTGGAAACTTTCGTATTGACCTGTTGGGAACATAACCGTTGCGTTCTTTTCGTTGAATGGTGAAAAGAATGGAGAATCCCATGCGTAACTTAGGGTATAATCTGCGGCCTTGGTTCTAATCTCAACAGGATATTCCGTATCCGCTAGCACCGTGATAACGGTAGTATCTGCAGGATTATTAGGATCATTACCAATCCTGAATGCAAGTAAATCGGAATTGGAGAAGAATGGATGATCATCTCTCACTAGATAAGGACCAATTTCAGGGTAAACGTTAATAGTATCACGCCTTTGCTCAAGACATCCCTTACTACTAACAACCCTCACAAGAATGACTTGGGTTACATTAAGCGTAGGAGTTGTGTACGAACTAGTGGTTCCAATTATTAAGTTTTCATTTTGGGTTAAATTGTACCACTCAAACTGGGCTGGAGAACCGAATGTGCCTTGAACAGGTATTGTTGTAAGATTAGCAACTTCACCAAAACAATAGTTTGGCTCCATATCAATTCCCACTTCAAAATTATTAGCCTCATTGAATGGGATAATAAAGGGAATATTATCCTCACATCCTTTTTGGTCGGTTACTAAAGCATAGTATTCTCCAGCTTGCAACTCGTTTACAGCCCAAAGGCCATCGCTATTCTGCATATGTCCAAAGCCTTTCCTGTACCATTTAATATTGAAGTCTGCATCAAACACTCCGTTACCACCTGTTATGTTATTGATGCTAATGGTACCATCATTTCCTTCTGGAGCAATTCTACATTTTGCCATAGTAACAGTAGCGTTAACATCAAAAGGATCAGGGCCAGGAACAACCACCATTTCACTGGTTTCACAGCCATTTTCATCGGTAACTGTTAATGTATAACTTCCAGTCCCAACTTCAATTAAATCTAACCCTTCCTGTCCGTTACTCCAGCTATAGGTATATTCACCTGTACCACCAATAACCTGCATTTCAACAATATCCAATGTATCGTTGTGGCATGTAAGTGTCTCAATAGGTGAGGTTAGCGTAGTAATAATTATGGCATCGGGTTCTGTTAGCGTAACGGTTTCAGAGAACTCACCTTCAAAGATAAATGCACAACCGTTATCGTCAACTATGGATAGTGTGTATTCGCCAGCAGGTAAGGAATTGAAAATTCCATCGGTGTTCTGTTCTATGCCGTTAGGTCCGTCAATAGCATAAGCTATTGGTTCAGTACCACCAGATACAAGCATTGTTATGCCACCGCTGTCATTGTTATTGCATAACAGATTGTAGGTAAAGAACGATTCCATTGTCATTCCCTCTGGGTATTCAATCAGAACATCCTCAACAATGTACTCACAACCATTCTGATCGGTAATGGTAAAGGTATAGGTTCCCTCAGCAAGTTCATCTACCATAAACCCTTGTGCATTGCCAGAATCCCAGGTAATGTTGTATCCATAAACAAATGGAGTACCACCTTGTATGTCAAACACAACAATTCCCTCAGCTAGGTTGGTATAGCAATTTGGAACGGTAATAATGTAAGTAACCAAATAGGGATCCGGTTGGGTAATTTCGAAAAACGCACTAGATTCTACATTTTCGGTATCAGTTGCTAATACTGTGTATAGCCCAGCGCAAAGATTAATATAGGTACCACTGATTGCATCCCAATGGGGTTCCATATCGAAAGGTTGTCCATCAAGTGTCCAATCAAGTGCTTGAACTACACCGCCTAGTGCGTTTAGCGTAATCGTCCCATCGCAAGCATCGTTGCATTTTACATGGGTGCCCGAAAGTAACACAGTGAATTGCGATAGCGATACATCCTCAATGGCCTCGCAGCTGAATATATCGCGAACAATAATGCGGTAAGCGCCTACCCCAAGGTTGGTAAATGTATGCGATGTTAAACCCGTATCGTCAAAGTTATTTACTAGATTCCATACTCCAGCAATCTGATCCCATAGATGAAGCTCGTACCAGTAGTTTGGATTTCCGCCAGTTATATTTACCTCAATGCTACCATCAAAATCTAGAGATGTTGTAGGAGGAGTAAGTACTGGGGTTATTATTATCTGTGGTGATTGGTTAATGGTAACCTCAAGTGTAACTATACAGAAGTTATCATCTTTAACCCTAACGGTATAGGGGCCTGCTGGTAAACCCGTAAAGGTATTACCTGTTTGCCAACCTCCGTCACCCGCAGTAATAGTGAATTGCGGAATTCCCACTTCGCCACTGTAAATAACTTCAAGTTCTCCGGTTGATTGTCCGTAGCAGTTTACATCGGTTACAATCACATCGTCAATTTGGAGCGATGTTGGGCTAGTTAATGTTTCTGTTGTAGTTGTAGCGGGACCACAACCATTTGTATCGGATACCTCAACGTAGTAATCGCCAGCGGCAAGGTTGATGAAAACACCATCAGTATTGTCGCTTAAGTAAGCACCATTTCTATAGATAGTATAGGTGTATAAACCGCTTCCTCCTTGTGCTTCAGCAATAATAACGCCAGCATTTGATGTACCATCCGGATCACAGGTTGGACTCACAGCAGTTGTAATGGCTATTGTTACCTCGTCGGGCTCAGCTATTGTAATTACTCTTGAAGTATTGCAACCGTTGGCATCGTTAACGATTAGTGTGTAATCGCCAGCAGGAATACCGGCAAAGCTAACCCAATCGCCAGCATTGCCATTCTGAGTGTCAATAACCACATTGCTTATATCCTCTAGGACGTATGTATATGGAGGCGTACCTTCAGTAGCCAAAGCCGTAAACGAACCATTATCGCCATGGCAGAGTGCATCAGTTATTACAGTACTAATGTCAATAGGGTTAGGCTCAGTAACGGTCAGCTCATCTGAAAATACAGGACCACAGTTATTAGCATCAGTAATCGTTATAACGTAAGTGCCTGGTGCAAGCGGAGCAAATGTTCCATTATTGGTTTGAGTAATAAACCCTACCACAGGGATACCGCCTTGAGTAATAGTATAGAATAAGTCAGGTGTTCCACCAGTTGCTGATAGGGAAATTTCTCCGTCGTTTGCTCCAAAGCAAGAGATATGGGTTATTGTAATTAAAAGCGGATCTATCTCAATAGCAACAGGCTCGGTAATTGTAATTGGCGCAGAATCTACAGGCCCACAATTATTGGCATCGTTAATTGAAACTGTATATGTTCCTGCTGGTAAATCGATAAACTCAACAGGATTAGTATCGTTTGCAGCTATCGGATCGCCAACTTGGTTGCTAGCCCCATCGTATAGGGTGTAGGTGTAGGGTAGCGTTCCGCCCTGACCTGCAATGGTAATGCTTCCGGTAGGAACTCCATTACAATCTAAGTCTTGAACGATGAGCGAAGCAGGATTAAACTCAAGCACATCGGGCATGATAACGGTTAGCATTCCAGAACCAAGCTCGCTGCATGTTGGGAATTTAGCATCACGAACAATAACCTCATAGTTGCTAGCTGCCGCTAAACTAGTAAACTCAACCCAATCGCCACTGTTTACATTCGTAAAGTTGGCTTGCTCAACACCACCCATGTATAGGGTTATGGTGTAAGGCTCGTTCCCTCCGGTACTCATTGCACGGATTATACCCTCGGGGCCCGAGAAGTTACATGATATATCTACAGTCTCAGTATCGAGCGTAAGCTCATCGGGACTAGTAATTGTAAAGAGTTCAGTTAGTAAGCAGTTATTGTCATCCCTAATCTCCAGGGTGTAATCTCCCGCAATAAGATTTACGAAAACATTAGATGCTTGAGGTCCGGCATAAGGATTACCTTCGAAGAGTAGCGTATAGTTTAATGCTCCTGTTCCACCCGAGGTAGTAACATTTATCTCTCCGTTTGTATCGCCAAAACATTCGTTGTGTGTTAGTGAGATGTCAGAAATAACAATTTGGGGTGGTCCCGTAATTGTAACTACTCTGGTAACCTCACAAGCATTAGCGTCGTTATTGCGGTCTCTAACCCTAACTATATGATCGCCAACACCAAGATTATTGAAATATCTTATTGTTGTTGCGTTTGAAATTCGTTGCCAAATGCCTGTATCGTCTACTGATACCCATTTAATTCCTGTTCCGCCAATTACATTAGTTATGGAGATTGATCCATTGGTGTTGTACCAACAACCTGTAACATGAGTTGGGGTAGTGGAAAAGGTAATTTCAGCAGGCTCATCGATAGTAACAGGCAGTCCGTTGTTGCCAGTTACAATACAACCTGCATCGTCTTTAACCCTAACATAGTATAGGATTCCTAGTCCACCGGGTAAGTTATCGAATATTGGGTCGGTTTGCCATACTGGTGGCTCCATAATGGAGAATTCATAGTTTCCAGAGCCTCCATTAACGTTACTAATTATAATAGAGCCTTCATTAGCTCCAAAGCACGATTCGATATTGGTTATACCATAGTCGAAAATAATTTTACTCGGTTCATCAATATATACTGGGTTACCAGGATACTCGGCCGTACAGCCATTATCATCCATTACCCAAATATCGTAAAATCCTGAGGTTACGTTAAAGCTGTTCGGAATTTCATAAGGGCCAACTTCACCGTAAATAGAGTAAATATAATCGCCTGTACCACCTGTTGCCGTAATTGTGATGGTTCCGTTGGGTTCTCCATAGCAAATAGCATTGGTGATTGCAACGCCAGTAACAATAAGCTGGTTGGGTTGTATAAGCACTATATCAGACTGAGTGGCTGGTGTACAGCCATTGGCATCGGTTACTACAATTCTGTATTGGTTGCTTGCAACAAGGTTTGAGAAGGTTGCAGGTGCAGGATGCACAGGATTTTGTGTATTAACAAGTGTAGCACCGTTGTATAAAGAGTAAACAAAGTTAGGTGTTCCGCCTAGCGCAAGTACCTCAATTGAACCTGTGGCATCACCAAAGCATCCACCAAGGTCGGTAATGCTGGTAACGGTAAAGTAATCAATTTGGATAGGTGCAGGTGCGGTTATGGTTACCGGTACGTCATAGTTGCAAAGGTTAGCATCCTGTATATTAATAGTATAGTTGCCTTCGGCAAGTCCGCTAAATGTACCTGAACCTTGGAAATTGATATCGTTTATGCTGTATTGATAAGGAGACGTACCTCCAGTTCCAGAAATAGTAACCTCTCCATCGGTACTATCAGAGCAGTTTACGTTTGATTGGTTGATAATTGATCCGCCCAGAGCAGTTGCTGGTTGCGTAATGTTTACAGGAACAGTTGCTGTACACAAATTGGCATCTCTAATGGTAATAATATAGTTACCTAATGCAAGATTACTAAAAGTGCCAGAGGCCTGAAAATTGATCCCGTCCATGCTGTACTCATAAGGTGTAGTTCCATTGGCACCTGCAACGGTAACCTCACCATCGTTTCCACCAAAACACGAAACATTAATCTGATTGGTAATTGTTCCGCTAAGTGGCGCTATGGGTTGAGTTATGGATACTGTTACATCGTAGGTACACATGTTATCGTCGCGAACGGTTACTGTGTAACTACCCGCAGTAAGCCCTGAGAATGTTCCCGATACCTGAAATGCAATACCATTTATGCTGTACTCATAAGGAGCAGTACCTTGAGCACCTGCAACGGTAACCGCTCCGGTGTTATCGCCAAAGCACTGAACGTTTGTTTGTGTAGTAATCGATCCGGTAAGCGGAGCAGCGGGTTGAGTTATTGTAACTGGAACACCAGTAGTACAAAGGTTTGCATCTCTAACGATTACCGTGTAGGAGCCTGCTGCCAAACCAGTGAATGCCCCTGAAGCCTGAAAATTGACTCCGTTAATACTATAATTATAGGGCGGTGTACCGTTATTACCGCTAACGGTAACTGCGCCGGTGTTGTTTCCGAAGCAAAGTACATTGGTTTGTAGGGTGATAGATCCCGCAACAGGGGTTGCAGGTTGTGTAATGGTTACAGCAACGTTATGGGTACAAAGGTTCGCATCCCTAATGGTTACGGTATGGTTTCCTTGAGTTAGGCCAGTGAATGTTCCAGAAACCTGAAAACTGCCACCGTCGATGCTGTACATATATGGAGCAGTTCCATTGCTACCTGCAACGGTAACCTCGCCATTGTTACCACCAAAACACAATACGTTAACCTGATTGGTTATTGATCCTGTAAGGGCAGCAGCAGGTTGGGTTATGTTAACGGGTATATCAAAGGTACACAAGTTGTTGTCGCGAACGGTTATTGTGTAAGGGCCTGCAGTTAAACCAGTAAAAGTACCCGATACCTGAAAACCGCCTCCATTTATACTGTACTCATAAGGAGGTGTGGCATTGGCACCTGCAACGGTAACTTCACCATTATTGCCTCCAAAACACGATACATTAACCTGATTGGTTATAGAGCCAGTAAGAGGTGTAGCAGGCTCAGTAATGGTAACAGGTACATCAAAAGTACATCCGTTGTTGTCGCGAATAGTAATTGTGTAACTACCAGCAGTTAATGCTGAGAATAGTCCGGAGGCCTGAAAACTGATACCATCAATACTATACTCATATGGGGCAGTTCCGTCGGCACCGGCAACAATAACCTGACCATTGTTGCCCCCAAAGCACAATACATTATCCTGATTGGTTATTGATCCTGTAAGTGGAGCGGCTGGTTGAGTTATTGTAACTGGAACACCAGTAGTACAAAGGTTTGCATCTCTAACGATTATAGTATAGGGACCTGCTGCCAGATTAGTGAATGTTCCCGAAGCCTGAAAAGTGGTTCCGTTTATGCTATAATTATAGGGAGGTGTTCCGTTGGAACCGTTAACGGTTACCTGACCAGTGCTATTGCCAAAGCAGAGCACATTGGTTTGTGCGCCAATAGAACCTGCAACAGCTGTTGCAGGTTGAGTAATGTTTACTGAAACAGGGTAGGTACAAAGATTTGCATCTCTAATGATTACAGTATAGTTTCCATTTGCTAGTCCAGTGAAGGTTCCAGAAACCTGAAAATCAACACCGTTAATGCTGTACTGATATGGAGCAGTTCCTTGCGCACCTGCAACGGTAACCTGACCATTGTTGCCTCCAAAGCACGATACGTTAACCTGATTGGTTATTGATCCTGTAAGGGCAGCAGCAGGTTGGGTAATGTTAACAGCCACGTTGAAGGTACAAGAGTTGGAGTTTCTGATGGTTACGGTGTAGGTTCCCATAGTTAAACCAGTGAATGTGCCCAAAGCCTGAAATGGTGCACCATCAAGGCTATACTCGTATGGTGCGCCGGCACCACTCCCTTCTACGGTAAACTCGCCATTGTTACCACCAAAACACGATACGTTTTGCTGAGATGTGATACTGCCTGAGGGTAAGCTGTTTACTGTGATAGTAGCATTATCTTCTGCAAAAGAACATACGCCAGGGGGATCGTTGCTTCTAAGTATAAGGTTAACCGTTGTGCCATCTTCGCTTGCATGAGGAGTGTAAAAGGCATTTAGTGCAGTTCTACTGGGGTTAAAGGATCCCAAACCACCAATCCACTCTGCCGATGATGCTGAACCACCAAAAGAACCATTAAGTTGAACGGATGATGTTGCGCAAACCTCATAGGGGCCGCCGGCATCAACAGTTGGAGCTTCATCAACATCAATATCAAATTCTATAAATTCCGGAATTGTTGGGCAGCCTTCATTATAACCATAAACCCTATAGGTCCATGTGCCAGTTGAAGGGGGTGTTTCATTAACAGTAGCAGCAGTGCTTCCAATAGATTGCATGTCGTTTCTTCTTTCCCAATAGTAAAAAGAGGTACCGCTTGCTTCGAGCATAACCGCTGATCCTTCGCAGCTATTGTGTGGGGATGAGGTGGGGAAGTCGAGATATAAATTATCGCTTGAGTAAACAACGATGGTTTGTGTTACGGTATAGGTACCATATCCAGTTTTAGTTGCACTAAAAGTTAAGTAGTATGTGCCGGGGTTGGGGCAGTTAAATGTAACAAATGGAGCATTTACATCATTAATAAATGCAGCTGCTGTACCGCTCCATGCAGGACTGTTAATTGTATAAGGATTTGTAGGAGGATTATTAGTTACTCCCCAGAAAAAGAAAATATCGGACCCAGCACAAACAGGCACAGGATCGCTCATGTTTATCTGAGTTTGGGTTTTGTTATTGATTGTTACTGTAAGCGTTGCAAAAGCATTGCTACCGGTAAAACCCAATATTGATAAAACGGCAAGAAGGGTGTAAATCCTTTTCATAATATTTTAGATTATGTTATTCATTTCAGCTTGTTGAAAAAAGGCCAAATTTTGTTGAAAAATATTGGATGTAAAGAACGTTGGAACTCAAAATACTCCTAATTTATAAAGCGAAAGTAGATATTTTTTCATTATGCACAAAAACATACCCCTAAAAATTAGCATGTTAGCGCAATTGGTATAACTAAGAGGCATTAATTATTTAAATCGAAAAAAATTAAAATACCTGATAATCAATGTTATAATGCGTTTTCTTTATGCTTATTGGCTTATACATCATTTGTACGATTATTTTTGCGCAAATGTTCAGAATTTAAAAGGCGTATTCATGCCATTTACACTAATGTTCTGCCCGTTTACGGGCAATTTCGTTGCTTTAGCCTATCTTTTTGCAATATTAACCCATATTAAACAATAACCCTGCCAGCTGTTATAACTATTTGTGAATTTGACGAATGCGTAAAATAATGTGATTAAACCAATGCCGAAAGTGGGCATATACTAGTTTTCTATTAAAATAACATTAAATAAACCCTAAAGACGGTTAACAGATGGTTTGTGGGTTATGAAATTATGTAAAGTAGATTTCCATGAAAAATATTGGCTCAAGAATGGAACATATTGATTGTATTTTCGAATACATTAATATGAGAATCAATTAAATGAAAGGAGAGAGAGCTATGAAAACAAATTTCTTTTGTCCGAAGTGCCAAGGGTACTTAAGCGTAGCCGATAAGGTTGTTTTTGCCATTAAAAAGAAGGGCTTGGATGGTGGTTTACTTTTGTTAAGCCCCAATCTGGGGGAATACACCTATGAATATCATCCAAGCATTGAGCTAATTGAAGGCGAAGAGATTGACTTTTTCTGCCCAATGTGTGGGTACGATTTAACCCTTGAGGGAGTCAAAAAATTGGCTAGGGTTAAAATGCAGATAGACGATAAGGAGACATTTTGGGTAGTATTCTCCAAAAAGAAAGGGGAGAGATGCACCTATAAAATCTCCGATGGAGGGGAGAAAGAATCTTTTGGGGAGCATTCGGGTTTAAATATTGACATTTTGAGTATTAATCTACTGAAATAGGATTACGTAAGGGAAATGTGATGAAGGGATGAAGAGCTGATCAGTGGCTTCGAGAGCCACTTCGATGAACACTTCGGCAAGCTCAGTACACCGCTCAGTGCATCGCTCAGCTACCTCTAAACAATGTCGATATATGGTTATTGGAGCATTGCTTTTGGCAAACAAGAGATTCTTTTCTTTGTCAGTGACTTCGAGAGCCTCAGTCACCAGATTGGCCGCTTGGTGAGGCTCATGTTTAGAAAGGCATAACAGATTGCTTCTCCGCCAACTGGCGGATCGCAATGACGAGAAGGAAACGCACCCCTTCACATATTTAAGTATTTTGATAATTACCCATTAAACTAAAGCCCTTGTAAGTTTTTAAAAACCTACAAGGGCTTTGAAATATTAAGGATGAAACACTAATGCACTCCCTTTTGCTCTTACTGCTATTCTAGGGTATCTTTATGCACCTAACGCTTACCGCATCTTCTCTACTATTTGCGTCAGTGCCTAGAAGATTTAACTCACTAACTTCTTCGCTATCATGCGTTAGGCTGTAAACTGTGTTTGCTGTCTGGTTAACCTCCGTGGCAGACCAAAAATATGCTTCTTGTGGTTGGCCTGAGGGTGTTCCGTAGTAATACCCCGATGAGCCTTGATAGCCTGCAGGTATTGCCAAAAAACCACTTGAGTTAGTTGCGCCAGTGTTTGGAGAGTCCCATAGACCCTCGATGTCCATTTCTACTGCCTTTAATTTTCCGCCGGCAAGGTTTACTCCTCCTAAGAAGGTAAAAAGTTCAGTCCAATCACTATTATCTGGCAACCTCCATCCTGCTGGGCAAAGACCACGAGCATCCTTAATAACCCCATGAGAGTATACCATTCCATAGTTATGACCCCAATAATTCAGATTGGGATGATAAGTGTAGTAAGGGACGTTGGGTTCAGGAATATTCCCTGCGTATATATAGTTAATAGGATCGCCATTGGCGTAGTTAACCGTATGGAGGTTTTGGCCCATCCATGTTTGAGTACCAATTACAACCTCGGGGTAACGGGTTGGAGGAAATACAATACTGTCGATCCAGGCACAATCGGATCCAGAAGATACAGAATAATCCTTTTTGTACTCCCATGTAAGCGTGGTGGCTCCCGCTGGAATTGTAAATGAAACCTGTTCCCAATCTAATTCGCCTGACCACATGCCAAATTCTACTCCGTTTACCATAAAACGTAAGATATCGGAATAATCCTCACTGCTAACCTTACGAAGGAATTTAACTTGACCGCCAATGCTTTTGAAAAATATGCTTAAAGAAGCTGATTGATCATGGCCAATGGTCTGAGATCGAGCAGAGAAAGTTCCTTCTCCAGCTAGATTATTATCGATAATCCAGCCAGGTTCGCCTTGTGTCCAAAAACTAACAAAGTTGCCCGTTTCAAAATCTTCGAACTCTGGGCTCTCGATTGGCAATTTAAACTCTATTTGGTTACCATAACCTGTTCCCTGGTTGTTAGTTGCGTATGCCCTTAGATAATACTTTGTATCGATTTCTAGTCCTGTTATTTGGCTAGTGAATGTATCGTTAACGCTTTCGGAGGTTGAGCCCAGATTATCTGTTAGTGTAGGCAATGGGCTTTGGCTCCAAACCAATCCCACATTTGTTATTGAACTTAGCCCTTGGTAAACTATTTTACCGCCAGAAGATGCCGAATTGTTGGTAAAGTTGTCTAAAGGGATTGTTGTTAAAATAGGGATACCGGTATCCTTTATGCACCTTACGGTGAGTGCATCCTCCGCATTCATTTGTATATCATAGCCCCAGTTGTTATTGGTGGTTGCTTCAGCACTATAAGTTAAAAGAGTTAGAACTTTATTCCTATTGGGGTATTCACTTTCAGATAGTGACCAGATTGAAGCGCCAAAGGAATTTTGTTCAAAATAGCCCCATGAACTCCAAAAGCCTGCAGGAACTGCTGAAAAACCACTTTCGTTTGTGGCACCTTCATTTGGAGCTTCCCAGGAACCAGAACCAAGGGTTCCAATTGTTTTCATTTTTCCACCGGCAATGCTTTGTCCGCCCAATGTGTTAATTACCAATTCCCAATCCTCAATATAGGGAAGCCTAAATCCAGTAGGGCAAATACCCCGGGCATCTAAAATTGTGCTATAGGAGTATAACTTTCCATGGTTTACAGCATTTACTCCTGGATCTGGATTAAAAGTATAGAAGTTGCGCGAGGTGTCTGCCTGAGTTGCCATCTCATCTGAATTGTTAAACTGTGTTGTGTTAAGGTTTTGGGCCATCCACTCCTGCTCACCAATTTGGGTTGTAAAATATTGGTTTCCCTGTATATCGGTAATAATAGCCTTATAGGTTTTTATTAGCATGGCTTTACTATACTTTACACCATTGCCATTTGAGGCGTAAGCTTTAACGTAATAGGTTGTATTTGGAACTAGCCCAGTAAAGGAGTGTGCAAATTCTCCAACTTCGATTATCGGATCAGAGAAGTGGTGGGCATTATTTAAGATTGTTGGATCGGGGGTAAGCCCAACAACAAACCCTCTGGCAGTAAGCGGAGCTTCGGGGTCGCTTCCATCGTCAACCACCTTTGATGAAGCGCTAAAGGAGTTAATACCGATATTGCTAATGTATGGTGCGTTGATTAATGGAAGGCCTTGCCCCCAGATACATCGAACGCTTTGGCCACTGTTAGCATCATCGGTATAAACTCTGGCAGTTGAATCATATTTATTTAAATAAAGTTTAAAAACATTGGTAACTTGATCCTCGCCTGCCTGTGAAGTATTGGTCCACCAATATCCATTATCATGCATTTCAGCAAAATAACTACCATAATATGAGCCTCCAGGTAATCCAGTAAAACCACTTTCGTTGGTTGCCCCAGTATTAGGGCTATACCAATGCGTATCGCCAGTTTCTTTAAGTTTTCCGCCAGCAACCTCTTCTCCTCCAAGGAAGGTAATAAGGTCTTCAAAATCGTCTTTAGAGGGGACGTGCCATCCTGCAGGACAAAGATTATCAAGCGCTACTGTATATCCATTGTATGCAGCGCCATAAATTGGTTCCTCGTGCATAGCATATGCAGGGGTTCCTAGGAGCGACCATTCGGTACCAATCTCAGATCCATCGTTAAGCTTTGTTGTTTTCAGGTTCTCGCGCATCCAGCATTGATCATTTATTACGACTGTTGAGTATTGGTTTAGATCGATATCGGTTATGGTTCCACAGTTAGCAAAGTCGGTTGTTGTGATTATAATTGAATTGCTATATGTGGTTCCAGCTTCGTTGGTTGCAAATGCCCTTATATAGTATGTTGCATTTGCAGCTAGCCCTACTATAGTAGTATTAAATGGTAAAGCATCATATAAAAAAGATATACCTTGGTTAATCTCAATACAAGGTAAAGGTTCTGTACTCCAAACAAAGCCCTTGCTTATCGTTGGAGCACCACCATCTTTTGTAATTCTTGCCGATACATTAGCCGTATTTGGGGTTATGGATTGAGGATTCGAAAGTTTTAGTGAAGGTTGAGTAATATTGCTTTTTATACACCTTATGGACATTCCGTAATTTTCTGGCAACTCTAAATCCAAAATGGACTGGGTATCGTTAGCTAACATATACGAAGCATTGATTGCCTTAAGCCACCACTGTCCTATGTTTCCAAGACCGAAGTATTTAAAATTACCATTAGGATCGTAAAAACCTCCGGGGTAAGCCGAAAAACCACTAAAATTATTGGCTCCTGTGTTGGGTGCTTCCCATCTGGGGTGAGGATTTTGGCCATCAATTCGGCGAGACTTGAGGGCACCCCCTGCAACATCTATACCGCCTAACATATTGGTAAGTTGGTTCAAATCTTCATTGCTTGGCATAACCCAGCCAGTGGGACAAAGGCCACGCGAATCGCGGGTTGCATAGTGGTTGTATAGTAAACCATAGTTGGCAAGCATGGCGGAATCGGTGTCAATACCGGCAATTTCCGAATAAGGATATAGCGTATATGCGCCCTTGGCTATAGTATCCCATTCAGGATGAGAAAGATTTGTAATAATAGGTGAACCATCTCTGTAATGGGTAACTTTTAGGTTTTGGGCCATCCAAACTCTGTTCCCAATTCGAGTAGTGTTGTAGGTGTTGGTGTCAATATCGGTAAGCGTTACTGTTCCAAAATTTCCTGCAAAGTTTATATTTTCATCAGCAGAAACATCCTCGTTAAGATTAACCGTTGGGGTACGGATGTAGGTTGTATCGCTGTTAAGCCTAATCCAATTGTTAAAGCCTTTAATCTGATCGCTAAATCCCCCAACAGCAAATCCGCCTCTGTTTCCCTTTGTGGTATCTTCGAATAGATTGATTTTTACGCTATCGGGGTGGATAGTAATAAAATTTTGTACCGTTTTGGTTTGATCGCTAAATCCCCCAACAGCAAATCCGCCTCTGTTTCCCTTTTTAGATTGAAGTATGTTAAACTGTACCTCATCGGGCATAATGCTCATATATAATGAACCCTCAGACTTTATTTGATCGCTAAATCCGCCAACAGCAAAGCCTCCGCGGTTTCCCTTTATTCCATCTTCTTGAGCAACATTAACAACAGCACCCGATTCGTAAACGGCAAAAACCACTTGATCCGTTGAGTTACGCACCACAAAGATTGGATCTTCAGGTGTTCGCCCCTGCTGTGCAGCAACCTCCACTTTATCGGGATCAATATATATTTGTGAGGTTGATACCCATCCTTGGCCATTATGCCAAAGGGTTTGACCGATTGTTCCCACGCCATCAATCTCAGAATTTGTGAATAGCGCATAGGGCACTGATAGTAGAGGACTAGTGTTTATTAACGTAAAGTTGTTTTCGCTTGGGAGTTTGGCTTCTAATTTTATGTGAAGTTCTTTTTGCCATTGAATTGACGAAAAGTTATTATCAGCATCGATGCTCCCAACAACAATATTTGCTATACCCTTCGGGTCTGTTGTGGTACTGTGAGTTTCGGAGAATACAACTGTACCACCCTCTTGCACTGAAATTATTGAGATTTTAATGTTTACATCCTGATTGTAAAGGGTCATGTCCGCACCATCTTTAAATGCCACCTGCATATTAAAGGTTGTAGGAACTTGTGCAAATGCAATAGCTAGTACTGCAATAAGTTGCAGAAGGGTGAGAAAGTATTTCTTCATGTTAATGGTTTTAGGGTGAAAGTGTTTTGATATGAATCAATTACGTGCAATTTATGCTAATTGTAAGAATCTGTCAAATAAAATTATGTTTTTTTTGAAAGCAGGAACAATATTTTGATTAATAGTCTATTTGAGTAGGCAGATAGTGCTTATGGTGATTGTAATGAGAAGGGGACAGTTTTTAAAGGGGATATACCGGTTGGATTTATTGAAACTTGAAACGGAATAATCTCAACTCCCTTACTGTGGGCTTCAACCAACAACTTAGCATAATCCGGATCGATGCTCCATGCTGGGGCAAAAACAGTAACATCGTTACGCTGGATAATGTAAAGCATCACTGCACGTATGCCCGATTCCTTAACCCTTATTAGGGTTTGTAGATGTTTCTGTCCACGGGTAGTTTGGGCATCGGGGAAAAGAGCAAAATCGCCTTCCTTTAGGGTAACGTTTTTTACCTCAATAAAGCATTTTGAGCTATTGTTTTCAGCAAAAAGATCAAAGCGGCTATCACCAAAAGTTATCTCGCGCTTTACATTGGTATAGCCCTCTAGGCCAGGAATTAACCCTACTTTTACCCACTCAAAGGCAACCAGGTTGGGTACAGATGTATTTACGCCAACCCACCCGTTGTTAATTTTAATCATCTCCCACGTAAACTTGGTTTTACGTTTGGGGTCGTTTACAGGGGATAGGTAAACCTCTGCTCCCTCTTCAAGGCAACTTTTCATCGATCCTGAATTTGTGCAGTGTGCAATTACCGTTTCGCCGCTATCCAATAATACATCAGCCAAAAATCGCTTGTATCGCTTTATAAGGTGTCCGGCAACTAAGGGAAGAGGGAAATTAATATGCATTTTACTTTTTATCTATATGGATATATATATCGAACAGGCTTTTAATTCCCTTAGGTTCACCAATTATTGTAATAATGTCGCCTTCAAGCAAAAGGGTATCACCCCTAGGGGTAAGCACTTTATCCTTTCGCTGTACCATAGCCACAAGCACATCCTGAGGGAATCGAGTTTCTTTAAGCATCTTATTGATAAGGTGATCGGTGGTTGTATTTGAGAGAAGTTCGAGGGTAATATACCTATCGTTGTGCAACAAGTACTCCTTCATCTCACGCTCGTTAGTGGTTGAGCAGATATGCTCAACAAATTGCTTGCGTTCAACTATATCCATCAGACGCGAAAGTATCCGTAGCTGTAATTTCGGATTATCGGTTCTATTTAGCAGGAAGAAGAATATTCGAATGTTATCTTCTGAGGAAATTCCGCTTTTCTCTACGGGCTTCTCAACCCCAACACTGGATGTTACAATATGGAGCATTGGCCTTTGCAGCGTATCCGACTTTCCGTATAGTATTGATACTCTTGGGATAACCAGCGCAGGATCAATGTTAGTAACTTGAAAAAACTCATTCACTAGGTCTTGATGGCTGGAACCTTCTATTTTTGATGAGAAATCGGTAGAGACTTTGTTTACCAAATCTCTAAAGCTAATCCTATCATTATCCAGTCTCGTAACCTGAGCCTGCACAACCATCTCGTCAAACGGATCGCCATCGCGTAACCCTTTTTCTTTAAGAATAAAAAGTAACTCGTTCTCAAGCCCAACATGCTGCTTTTGCCCGAGCAGCGCAAACCAGTGATAAATGGCCCCCTCGCGCTTTGCGTTTTTTTTAGAATAGTACCGGTACCAGAGCAGGGCAAAAGTCACAATTGCTGCGCTAAAGAGTATGGGGATCCATCCGGCATAGGCAATTAAAATTACCGACGAAACCATTCCAAATATTTGCATCCAAGGGTAAAAAGGTGAGTGATAGCCTGGATCGTAGGACTCTATTTTGCTGTTGCGCATAACTATCACCGCAAAATTTACTAGGAAGAATATAATAAACTTAAATGCTCCAGCCATTTTTGCTATAACCTCAACATTAACGGTTATAATAAGAAATAGCATTAGTGCAGATGTTGCAATAATAGAGTAAACAGGTGTTTTATATTTGCCAACATAGGTAAAAATCGATGGAAGCACCTTATCGCGGGCCATGGCCATTGGGTAGCGCGAAGCCGACATTAATCCTCCATTTGCTGTAGTGGCAAAGGCGGCAATGGCAGCACCAATAATTAGAATACCTGCAATTTTTATGGGAATAATTTTAAAAACAGCATGAGCGGCTGTCCATGCAGGGGTTACATCACTCACAAAATCTGCTTTGGGAATTACCGAAACCATAATAAAAACACCACCAACATAAAGAATGGTTGTTACTATAAGTGAAAGGATCATCCCAAGGGGAATGTTTCGTTCGGGGTTTTTAACCTCTTCTGCAACGCTAGCTGCTTCGGTAAGGCCTAGATACGCCACATATACAAAAGCAGTTGTGGAAATTACGCCAGCAAATCCATTTAAAAAAAACGGGGAATTATCGTTAATCGTTTCCTGTAGGTTAAGTCCAAAGATTGTTCTAAACCCTTCAACCAGGAAAAGCACCATTACCCCCACCAGAAAGAAAACTAGGAAGTTTTGAAGTTTTGTGGTTTTCTTTGATCCTAAAATATTGATAAACATAAAAAGCAGGGTGAGTACAACTGCAATTATGCGGATTGGAAAATCGAAAAAGAGTGCAGTGTAAGCACCTATACCAACTAGCGCAAAGCAGGTTTTTAAAACCAGAGAGAAGTATGCGCCTATTCCTCCAACGGTTCCCATCATGGGGCCAAGGCTTCTGTCGAGCAAAAAGTAAACTCCCCCAGAACGTGGGAGTGCAGTTGCCAGTTCGGCAACGCTAAGCATTGCTGGTAAAATAAGGATTGCAGCTAAAAGATAGGAAATAAAAACAGAAGGGCCAGTGTACTGAGAAGCCAAACCGGGTAAGAGAAAAAAACCTGAACTAATCATTGCTCCAGTGCTAAGGGCAAACACATCAACTAACCCAAGTTCCTTATTCAGCTTATTTTTTGGTTTACTGGTCATGCTGTAAAATTATTAAAAATAATTAAGTACATGTCTTAGCCTAGTTAAAATATGGCAACAATGTTTAAGCAATATTAAATTTTAGCTAAAAGATGGAAACAACATAAATACTCAAACAGCTGCTAGCCAATTAATACCTATCTTTGCATTAAGAAAATTTAAATCAATGGTTAAAAAGAAAAAGAACAAAAAAGGCGAAGGCTTTAATAAGAATATGCTCGTAAAATCGATTATGAGTGTTTTTGCAACTAATCCTTCTAAAAACTTAAATTACAAGGAATTATCGATTGAACTGGGTGCAAAAGACCCTACATCAAAAAGGCTTATCAATGAATTATTATACGAATTAGCCGATCAGGGTGTACTAAAAGAGGTTTATAAAGGAAAATTTATGGTCTCAGTGCTATCTACTGCACTTGAGGGTGTTGTTGAGATGGAGGCTGATGGGAGTGCCTATGTAATTACCGACGATAATCAGGAGATTTTAGTATCGGAGCATAACCTAAACCATGCGCTGCATGGCGATAGGGTAAAGGTTGCATTAATCCCCAGGCGTAAGAGAAAACTAATGGAGGCCGAGGTGATAGAGGTAGTATCGCGTGCCAAACGTACTTTTGTTGGGCGTATTGAGGTGGAGCGAAACTATGCATTTGTTATAGCCGATAATAAGCGTATGCCTTATGATATATTTATTCCAAACGATGGTATAGGCAAGGCAAAGACCGGGCAAAAGGTTATTGCAAGAATTACCGATTGGCCTAAGCATACAAAAAACCCGATGGGCGAAATTGTTGAGGTAATTGGTAACCCAGGGGTGCACGAGGTTGAGATGCATGCTATCCTTGCTGAGTTTGAGCTACCCTACCGTTTTCCTAAGGAGTTGGATGTTTATGCCGAGAAGATATCGGAAAAGATTACACAGGCTGATTATAGCGAACGACGCGATTTTAGAGGTGTACAAACTTTTACTATCGACCCGGCAGATGCAAAAGATTTTGATGATGCTCTTTCAATCAGAAGGATTGACGATAATACCTTTGAGATAGGAGTTCATATTGCTGATGTAACTCACTACGTTACACTTGATTCACCCATAGAGCATGAAGCTGTTGACCGAGCAACATCGGTTTATTTGGTTGATAGGTGCGTACCCATGCTACCCGAAAGACTTTCCAATTTTATTTGTTCGCTCAGGCCCAATGAGGAAAAGCTTTGCTTCTCAGCGGTTTTCGAGATGGACATAGAGGGGAATGTGCTTAAGGAATGGTTTGGCAGAACGGTTATTCTCTCTCAGCAGCGTTTTGCCTATGAGGAGGCACAAGAGGTAATTGAAAATGGCAAAGGCGAAATGGAAACTGAGATTCTCACCCTCAACAGTATAGCTCAAAAACTAAGGCAAAAACGCCTTAAAGCAGGTGCAATAAATTTTGATAGGGCAGAGGTAAAATTTAATCTTGATGAAGCCGGAAAACCACTTGGCGTTTTCTTTACAGTACAAAAGGAGGCTAACCAACTTATTGAAGAGTTTATGCTATTGGCAAACCGGAGCGTGGCTGAGTTTATAGGAAGGGCCAAGGAGAAGCATAGCGCAAAACCCTTTGTTTATCGTGTACACGATAAGCCTAATCCTGAAAAGTTTGACACTTTCCGAAGTTTTATTACCCGCTTTGGATATAATATTGAAGGGGGAACAGATAAGCAGATAAGCAAATCGCTCAATAAACTACTTGCTGAGGTTAAGGGAAAAAAGGAGCAGAATCTTATCGAAACTCTAGCCCTTCGATCCATGGCAAAGGCACGGTACTCTGCAAACAACATAGGGCACTATGGGCTTGGGTTCCCTTATTATTCGCACTTCACATCGCCCATCAGGCGATATCCTGATATGATGGCACATAGGCTCTTGGCACACTACCTTGCGGGAGGGAAACCAAAGGATGAGGATGAGATTGAACGCTTATGCAAGCATTCAACCGATATGGAGATTAGGGCTACCGATGCTGAGCGGGCATCAATTAAGTACAAGCAGGTTGAGTTTATGTCCGATAAAATTGGACAGCAATTTAGCGGTGTAATAACCGGCGTTACCAGTTTTGGCCTTTTTGTTGAACTTATCGAGAGCAAATGCGAAGGCTTGCTACCAATTAGGGAGCTTACCGATGATTTTTATGAGTTCGACGAGGACAACTATTGCCTTGAAGGTCGTCAAAACAAAACAAAGTATCAACTTGGCGATGAGTTAGAGGTTGAAGTTTGGCGCACAAACCTAGCAAAAAAGCAACTCGATTTTAGGCTTATAGAACAACCCGATTCGGAGAATTTAAAAGAAAAACCTATGAGACCTTCAAAGCCTACCAATCCTAAGGCAAAAAGGAGGTAATGTTTCTAAATGATAAACCATTACCCTAGAAAGGAATCTAAATCAAACTCTATTAACAAATTAGCAATTAATTTAACTGAATTTTAGGATGAGAACAAAACATTTTCTTTTAGGCTTAGTTAGCCTGTTTATTCTTACTGCAAGTATAAGCTCTAGTGGCTATGCTGTTAGTTTCGACAAAGGCACACCAATTGTTACCCAATACACACTTAGTAATGGGTTAACAGTTATCCTCAATGAGGATCACTCCAAACCCGAAATTTTTGGAGTAATTATGGTAAAAGCTGGCGCTAAAAACGACCCAGACAATGCCACCGGAATGGCTCACTACATGGAGCACATGCTTTTTAAGGGAACCCAACAGTTGGGAACCATCGATTGGGAAAAGGAAAAACCCCACATCGACAAGATATTTGAACTTTACGACGAATTGGGTAAAACCACGGATGAGACCAAACGTAAAGAGATTCAGACACAAATTAACGAAGAATCGCTTAAAGCTGCCGAGTTTGCCATTCCTAATGAGATGAGTAATCTGATTAACGAAATGGGCGGTAGTAATATGAACGCCGGTACAGGACCTGATTACACCATGTTCTACAATAAATTCCCTTCGAGCGAGGTTGAAAAATGGATCGACCTTTACTCTCACCGTTTTTCTGATCCAGTATTCCGCAGCTTTCAAGCAGAACTTGAGGTAGTTTACGAAGAGAAAAACCTATATAACGATCAGTTTCAGACGAAGTTAATTGAAGAGTTCCAAAAGCATTTCTTCAAAAAACACCCCTACGGGCAGCAAACGATTATAGGAACCATCGACGATTTGAAGAACCCATCGCTAATCAAGATGTTTGAGTTTTTCAAAACCTACTATGTTCCAAACAATATGGCAGTGGTCCTTACGGGCGATTTCGATTCAAACGAAGTAATCCCCCTAATTGAAAAAAAGTTTGGTGCATGGATTCAAAAAGAAATTCCTGAACCAAGAATATGGAACGAAGAACCCTTCAACGGAAGAGAATTACAAGAAGCTAAACTTACTCCCATTAAGATAGCCCTATTGGGCTTTCGTGCACCCTCGGCTATAAAAAAGGAGAGCCTTATTGCCGATGTTACCCTTAGAATACTGAACAACAATTATTCAACAGGTTTGCTCGACAAGTTGACTCTTGATGGGAAAATTCTTGCTGCTCAAGCTATATCGATGCCATATTATGATCATGGCGCAACAATTCTTTTCATCATCCCTAAAATTATCGGACAAAAATTCGAGAGTGCGGAGAATCTGGTATTGGCTGAAATTGAGAAACTTAAAAAAGGTGAATTCGACGATTGGATGCTTGATGCCATAAAACAAGAGATGTACCGAAGCCACACTACCGGTATGGAGAGTAATGAAAACCGAGCACTTCTTTTTGCTGAGGCATTTGCCAAAGGCGAAAGCATGGATGAGGCCCTAGCTTATTCAGATAGAGTAATGGAAATATCCAAGGACGATGTGGTGAAAATGGCAAATACTATTTTTGGGCCCAACTACCTAGCCTTCCATTCAAAGATGGGTTTTCCAAAGAAAGAAAAAATTGAGAAGCCCGACTACAAGCCCCTTAAAGCAAATACAAATGCCAGAAGCGAGTATGCCAAACATTTCGAAACAATCCCATCGCACGAGCCTAAAATTCAGTCTATAGACTTTAATAAGGATGTGATTACTGAAACTATTTACAGTGGGCACAAATTGCAGGTTGTTACAAATCCTGTAAACGATATTTTTTCTTTAACCTTTGTTTTTGAAGTTGGCCAGATTGAGAACCCAATGCTAGTGTTTGCAGCCGAAGGAATTAACATGAGCGGAGCAGGTGAATACAATGTAACACAGCTAAAAGAGGAATTTGCAAAAATAGGGACCTCATATAATATTTACGCAAACGATTCATACACCTTTATTGAAGTTCAAGGCATTGAAGCTAACCTGCCCAGAACGATGGAACTTATCGGTTTGCTAATCTCTGACCCGAAACTTGAACAGGGGAAAATAAAAACGATTATTGAGGGCGAAACCACAAACCGAAAAATGCAACGCTCCGAAGCCGACAACGTTGCACAAGCCTTATTTGAGTTTGGGATGTATGAGCAAAAATCCGGCTACATTGATAGGCTAACCACCAAGGAGTTGAAAAAACTTCAGGCGTCACAGCTTATCGATGCGTTTAAAAAGTCAACTGGCTACACATGCCAAGTGCGTTTTACCGGTAAAACTCCTGTTGGTGATGTTGCTTCGTTGATAAAAACACACATTCCACTCGCACAAAACCCAACCATAGGGAACAGTCCCATTGACAGGCTCGCTAAACAATACACCGAAAACACAGTGCTTTTTGTTGACAAGCCAAAGGCTCGCCAAAGCAATGTATTCCTTTTTATAAACGGCGCTCCTTTCAACGTTGAAGAGGTTGTTGCCATGGAAGCATTTAACGATTACTTTGGTGGAGGTTTCTCGGGGCTAATACTTCAGGAAATTAGAGAATATCGGTCATTGGCATACTCCGCAGGTGGTTACTTCAACACTCCATTGAAAGCAGGGAGCCCAACTAATTTTGGTGGATACGTTGGAACACAAGCCGACAAAACCCTAACCGCTATGGAAACTTTTAACGGGTTAATTCGTGAAATGCCAGCCAAATCCGAGCGGATTGATATGATACGCAACCATCTTCAGCTTTCGGCACTTACTAACCGACCTAGCTTTAGGGGACTTGCCTCAACCATTGAAAATTGGAAGAAATTAGGTTATGAAACTGACCCTATGTTGGTAAATATGCCTGCCTACAAAAATATTTCATGGGGTACTGTTGAGAAGTATTACAAGGAAAACATGAAAGATAAACCAGTAGTTTACATGATTGTTGGAGATAAGAAGCAGGTTGATATGAAGGAGCTAGAGAAATATGGAAAGGTAGTTGAAATTAAGGAGAAGCAGCTCTTTTCAAAATAGGAGTTAATCCCATTCGGTTAAGATTATTTTATTATATTTCAGGCAGGGTTTAAGACCTACCTGATTTTTTTAAAGGGGGAATAACTAGTTGATCATCATCGAATAAATACAAAAAAGGGGGCACACCCCCTTTTTTGTTATGTCTAAATATTAGTAACTAAAGCAACTCTTATTGCTCAACTACTAGTTTAATAACCTTATTAAATTTAGCACCTGAATTAACTCTTACAAGGTAAAGGCCTGACTTCATTGTGGAAACATTCAACTCATAGATGTGAGATAGGTTAGCTGGGATAAACTTATCTTGCTTAACTGTACGTCCAGTAATATCCAATACAGTAATTGTTAACTCGGCCATAGCGGGTAGCGTAATACTTATATTGGCATGTATTCTTGCTGGGTTGGGATAAATTTTTACGCCAAACCCAAGAGTTGGGTTAACGGGAGCACTAGTTGCAAAAAGATTTCCCTGCTGAAACCCGGATGTTACCATAATGCCAGCTTCCTGGTTTACCCATGTTTCAGTTACTGGCTCACCAAGAGTCCAGCTAACACTAAAGTTTGATGCAGTAAAAAATCCACCTGCAGGAGCAACTACTTCAAGTATGCTTGTTTGGCTAAAGCTGGCCAGTGAAATGAACACTATGGCAGCTGAGAGTATCATCTTTTTCATAATCAAGTTGTTATGCGTTATTACTGTTTTGTCTCTAATTTGGTGTAATAATGCAAGTTAATACAAATTGGAATAACTTGCTTCATATAATTTATAAAAATAATACATTTGTTAATCTTAAGTCAAGTTTTACGATTTTTTTTAAGAAATTTCCACCAAAGTATACATTAATTAGTTGTATGTAGCATTTTTTTAAACAAAATTCATAATGAGTACTTTTAACAATAAAGTTATAGAGCTTAATCAAGTGCTGAAAGGAAAAACACCTCAGGAGTCAATTTCTCATTGTTTAAAGGTGTTTGGCAATAAAATCGCACTATCAACTAGTTTGGGAATCGAGGATCAAGTTCTAACCCAAATGTTGATAGCAATAAACAAGGAAGCAGAAATATTTACCCTCGACACAGGTCGCCTTTTTCCCGAAACCTATGACCTTATTGAAAGAACATGTAGCAAATACGGAATAAACATTAAAATATTTTTTCCAAACCATGCTGATGTTGAGGAGATGGTAAATAAAAAGGGCATTAACCTCTTTTATCATAGCGTTGCAAATAGGAAGGAATGTTGCGATATCCGAAAAATTAGGCCACTTAAAAGGGCTTTTGCCGGGCTTGATGCATGGATTTGTGGCCTTAGGCGAGACCAATCTGTTACACGTTCCGATATGCAGCTAGTTGAATGGGATGAGGCAAACGGATTGATAAAAATTAATCCGCTTATTGATTGGAGCGAGGAAGATGTTTGGGAATACGCACGCGAGAACAATGTTCCCTACAATATTCTTCACGATAAAGGATTCCCAAGCATTGGCTGCCAGCCCTGTACTAGGGCCATTGAGCCAGGCGAAGATGTTAGAGCAGGACGCTGGTGGTGGGAAAACCCTGAAACGAAAGAGTGCGGGTTGCATAAAAGATAAAAAGAAAAAGGACTTCCTAGGAAATCCTTTTTTGTTGAGGTCTCGAGCGGATTCGAACCGCTGTACGAGGTTTTGCAGACCTCTGCCTAGCCGCTCGGCCACGAGACCATTGTTATTTGCGCTTGCAAAGATATGAAAAAAAAGTAAAAGGCAAATTTCTTTACTCAATTTGAGTGTGTTGTTTGTTTAAACCCAATATCTCCCTTAGAGAATTTTTCAATGCAATCAGGGCAAAGGCATCCCGTATATTTTTTAGCCAACATCTTAAGTCTATCGGCTGAAAGTTTAAACTCTGAACACCAGCATTCTTTGTCCGATTCGCAGTAGCAATCGAAAAGGTCATTGCAGCTGGGGCATTGCTTAAACCTAATAACTCCCATTATTTCTTACGCGTAAGGGTTACGCTAACCCTATCCATTTTACCTCCCATGGGCGGATTGAGTTTCGAAACTTTTACCCACGCCTCATCGAGCATTGGAAGGCTATTGAAAAAAGAATTGAGAATACGCTCACAAACGTGCTCAAGCAAATGCGATGGTTTGGCCATTTCGCCTTTAACAAGTTCGTACGCCTGCTGATAATTTAGGGCATCCGATATTTTGTCGGTTTTGGAGGCTAGCATTGATGAAGTGCATAGCTTCACATTTACTACAAAGTGGTTACCTACAACTTGTTCTTCTCTGTAGCATCCATGGTAGCCAAAAAACTCCATGGTTTCAAGTTCAATCATTGTCATCTGTGGTGGAGGTATGGTTATTACTAAACAAAAAAACACATTTTATTTTAAATGATGCTCATCATTTAAACATTTATGCAGCATATAGCCCCAAATGTCAGACTAATAAAAGCCAAATGCAAAAAACAAGGGTTACAACTCAGAATATTGCTCACAAATTCATAGTTTTGTGCCTTAGAACGAAAAGCAAAGTAAATGGAAAAGGAGAACATCAACATTAGCCCTTCAGAAGAGAAGTCGAGAAACTTCTTAGAAGAGATTATTGAGAGAGATATTGAAAGTGGAAAGCATGGCGGACGAGTTTTAACTCGTTTCCCTCCTGAACCTAATGGATATCTGCATATTGGTCATGCAAAATCTATTTGCTTAAACTTTGGATTAGCCCAAAAATATGGCGGCAAAACCAACCTTCGCTTCGATGATACAAACCCCACCAAGGAGGATGTTGAGTATGTTGACTCCATAAAAGAGGACATTAAATGGTTGGGCTTTAATTGGGCAGAAGAGTTTTATGCTTCCGATTACTTTGAGCAGCTGTACCTTTGGGCAGAGAAATTAATTGGGATGGGTTTAGCCTATGTTGACGATCAAACCCAAGAGCAGATCCGCCTCGGACGAGGAACAGTTACCCAAGGTGGCAAAGAGAGTCCATATAGAAATAGAAGCGTCGAAGAGAACCTTGACCTCTTCCGCCGTATGCGTGCTGGCGAATTTGCCGAGGGCAGCAGGGTACTGCGCACTAAGATTGACATGGCTCATCCTAATATGCTAATGCGCGACCCCATCCTGTATCGCATTTTACATGCACATCACCACCGCACGGGCGATAATTGGTGTATTTACCCTATGTACGATTATGCTCATGGTCAGAGCGATTCAATAGAGAAGATTACACACTCAATATGTACGCTTGAGTTTGACGTGCACCGACCGCTTTACGATTGGTTCATCGAGAAACTTGATATATTTCAGTCAAACCAATACGAGTTTGCTCGCCTAAACCTTACTTACACCGTTATGAGTAAGCGCAAGCTGCTACAACTTGTGCAGGAAGGATTTGTGAGTGGATGGGACGATCCGCGTATGCCAACAATTTGCGGCCTACGCCGCAGAGGCTATACACCGGAATCTATTCGAATATTTGCCGAAAGAGTTGGGGTAGCCAAGCGCGATAATATAATTGATCTATCGCTTTTGGAGTTTTGTGTGCGCGAAGACCTGAATAAAAGCGCCGAGCGCCGTATGGCAGTGCTCAACCCACTAAAAGTGGTTATAATCAATTATCCTGAGGATAAAACCGAAGAGATAAGTGCAGTGAATAATCCCGAAGATGAGTCGGCTGGCAGAAGGCCATTGATGTTTGGTAAGGAGATTTACATTGAGCACGATGATTTTATGGAGGATCCACCAAAGAAATTTTTCCGATTAGCGCCAGGAGGCGAAGTACGTTTACGCTATGCCTACCTTATTAAATGCAACGAGGTTGTGAAGGATAACGCAGGTAATATTGTTGAGCTCCGATGTACCTATGACCCCGAATCGGGCGGAGGAACATCATCCGATGGAAGGAAAGTGAAAGGTGTAATCCATTGGCTATGTGCCAATAACGCAATTAAGGCTGAGATTCGGCTTTTAGACAGACTTTTCTCCGAGGCCGATCCTGATGATGTTCCGGAAGGAACAGATTGGAAAACGGGCATTAACCCCGATTCGCTAAAAGTTGTTACCGGATATGTTGAACCTACGCTTCAGAATGTGAACGCTCTTGATAAATTTCAGTTTGAGCGACTGGGATATTTCAGCGTAGATTACGATAGTAAACCCGGTAAGTTGGTGTTTAATCGTACAGCAACATTAAAGGATTCCTGGGCAAAGATTTCATCCAAATAGCACAGCAATTTTGCTAGGATAATAATCCCAGTGTCCAAATGGGAACCCTCTGATTGCTTCCAATCTCAATCCCATCAACAAGGGTAACAGTTTGAGGGTTTTCCCTAAGTTTCTTTGGGATTCTTTTGTTGGTTTCAAAACCCAGTAGTATTTGCCCATCAACTTCTATCGACTCGTACTGTGAGAGCCTTAATTCGTGATTACTCAGCAGCTGATTAACTGCAAAAGTGCGAAGCAAACCGCTTCTGTTTTGCTGTGATGCTCCTAGTAGAACGCTCATATTGGGATTTCCCATAAAAATTCTTTCGGGCTTTTGCAGAATACTTATTGCGCTACCCGACGGGTATATAAGGTTTATTAGTTTAGCTTTCTCTAAATGGAACAGGTAGCCTATAAGCGTGTTTCGATGAAGGTTAATGGTATTGCTTATGCTCACAAGATTTGGCTTAAAAGGTGCTTTCTGACCAATAATGCTCATAAGCTGCTTTAGCTTAAATCCATTGCGCGAGTCGTAGCCCTCCATGTTCACCATGTCCAGTTCAATGGTGTTAATTACATAGCCTTCAACAGTTTTTTTAATCTCTTCGTAGCTGCTGTTCTGCATAGGGTATGCGCCCTGTGTAAGGTATTTATCGAATAAGGGCAGGATTTTTAAATCGGTTGGAATGTCATTACTAATAGCGGAATGATTTCTGATAATCTCATCTAGTGATATTTGCTCAAGATTGATGATGCCCTGCATTGACAGGTATTCCCTAAACGAAAGATTATTAACTTGGTAGATAGTGGCTCTTTGGCTCAGGTTTGCATAATGCTTAAGCATATCGATGGTTGAGGAGCCGGCAAATGCTATCCTAAGGTTAGGGAAGTTTTCGTATATACGCTTAATCTCATTACTCCAATTGGGATGCTTATGTACATTATCGATAAAGATATGCTCACCGCCCATTGAGCAAAATTTAGCAACAAAACTTTGCAGATTGCCGTCGGCAAAATATAAGTCGTTTAGGTTGATATATATGGCTTTGGGGTCGAATCCATACAGTTGTTTTATTGCTTGTAGCAATAGTGTTGTTTTACCGGTTCCCCTTGGTCCTAAAAGGCCAATTAGGCGCAATTTCCAATCAATATCACTGGCAATCGATCGTGAAAACTGGGTAGGTACAGATGCAATAAGATAGTTCGATTTAAGTCTTTTCTGTTCCATTGCTGATAAATTTAAGCAAATATAGAATGAATATGCTTAAATGTCAAGTCAAAAATAGATTTATTATTCATTTTTAACTAGAGTTACTATTCAAATTTAGAGTTTGGTCTACTATTTATTTGACCAACCTCTAGTCTCTAACTAGGGTGATGCTAAGCAAAGCGGAGTTATAGCCGACGGCCTTAGTTAGAAGATAATAAAACACTTATTGGGAATTACGCTGTTTGGGAGATAGTTTACCGATTTTTTAGCCTGTTAATGTCGCTTGTTATTAGAGCATTAACCCTTTTTACCTCTTGCTCAATGTTAGCCAAGGTACTATTTAAACTTTGAGGTGTTGTGTTAATGTCTAAATTTTCAAGACCTTCAACTTCAAGCGCAATTGCAAATACTTTTAGCTGCCTGAATGCCGATTTCATTTTATGAGCGAGTTCGCTAACTTCCTTCCAATCCGCTTTCTCAACTGAGTTTTTTAGGTTCTTAAGGTTAAGCTCAGAATTATCAATAAACGATTGGAGTATGATACAGGTTGATTCATCATCATCGTTTGCAAAACGCAGTATATCCGAAATATCGTAATCGCCATGTAATGATGACACTCTAGGGGTGGAGTCTATCAACTTTTCTTCGCCAATCAAGGTTGCTATGGCATTGTATAGTTCAATCTCATCGAATGGTTTTACAAGATAAGCAGCAAAACCAGCCTCGGCGTATTCACTTTGCTGCTCAATATTGCTGTTTGCTGTTATGGCTAGGGTGGGAGGTGGACTGGGAATGCTGCCTTGAATGGCTTTTGATAAATCAAAACCACTGAGACCGGGCATCTGAATGTCTGTAATCACAATTGCATAGCTATTCGTTTTGGCAAGTCGAAGTGCTTCGTTTGGATCTCCAACAATAGTCGGGCTTACGCCAAGCGTTTTAAGCATTTCCCGAATTAGAAGTTGTCCTATGGGATCGTCTTCGGCAACAAGGATATCAATATTGGACGGCAGAGTTGGTTTATGAAGTGTTTCTAAATTTTTAATATGCTCTTCTGTAGCAATTGGATATGAGATCATTATAGAGAAAGTAGAGCCTTCATCAATCTTGCTAGATACCTTAATGGCGCCATCCTGAAGTTCGATTAACTTTTTTACAATGGTTAACCCTAAACCAGTTCCGCCAAACAACCTTGAGGTACTAGAATCTATCTGGCGAAATTGCTCAAAAATAGTATTGAGCATATCCTTTGGAATTCCAATACCTGTGTCACTAACTATTACTTCAACAACAAGGTTTTGATCATCTTGCATTTCGGCATTTAGGCTTAGATTAACACCCCCTTTGTGAGTAAATTTAATGGCGTTGCTAAGCAGATTGTACATAATTTGCTTTAACCTAAGCGGATCGCCAACTATAGAAGTTTTTGCCAAATTGTTTGCATTCATGCTATAGTTTAGCCCTTTTTCATGGGCCTTTACCCTAAGGG
>Ga0265295_1002086_pt1 | contig 32966 bp, 31 predicted proteins | sample Munlansysbiofilm_FD_192503 | JGI IMG/M metagenome (GOLD analysis project Ga0265295, IMG submission 192503) | Leachate microbial communities from a municipal landfill in Southern Ontario, Canada - Methane capture system biofilm | ecosystem: Engineered > Solid waste > Landfill > Unclassified ... | reverse complement strand
ACTTCGGCCTCACATTACTGTAAAATAATCTCTAACATACCACTTGTTTTAAACAAGGCAAATTCGCCTGATAGGGACAGTACGTCAAATCCCCGGCTGGTTTTTCATGTAAACTCCAAGATGGAACTCCAAGACTCACACGATCCGCGCGATCTGTGTTCTATCATCATCATCATTCATATGCAGGACTTGGGTTTTCGCCCAAAACCCCTACAACCCACATACGCAGGACTTGGGTTTTCGCCCAAAACCCCTACAACCCACATATGCAGGACTTGGGTTTTCGCCCAAAACCCCTACAGCCCACATACGTAGGACTTGTCTAAAATAGCGCCCCGTTCTCGCTTTGCGGGTATTATGCCTGGATAATAAGGATTGGAATAGGCTTTGGCCACTTATTCAGCTTAAAGTGCAAAAGAAAGTAGCATGACTTGGGGAGAGGAATTGAACAGTCTCCAAGCTCTTTCTTTTCATATTCTCAAGATTCTTCTTGACGTTTAAAGCCTAATACAAAGTTTGAGGCAAAGAATATAAAACTAATTAACAAAAGGAGATACAAATGAAACGTAATGTTCTCATTATGGGCGCCGCAGGCCGTGACTTTCATAACTTCAACGTCTTTTTCAGAGACAACAAAGATTATGACGTCGTAGCCTTTACCGCCACTCAAATCCCCGGCATCGATGACAAAAAGTATCCGGCTGCATTGGCTGGAAAGCTCTATCCCAATGGAATCGAAATCAAACCTGAAAGCGAACTGAAGGCCCTCATTGAAAAACACAATGTGGACCTCGTGGTTCTTGCTTACAGCGACCTTCTTTACGAAGATGTGATGCATAAAGCCTCCCTGGTGAATGCCATAGGTGCAGATTTTATGCTGATGGGTGCCAATAACACCACCATCAAAACTACCAAACCCCTGGTTACCGTTTGCGCCACCCGCACCGGTTGTGGAAAATCCCAGACCACCCGCACAGTGGTGAAAGCCCTGAAGGAACGTGGACTGAAAGTGGTTTCCATCCGTCACCCCATGCCTTATGGTGATCTTGTGAAGCAGAAAGTTCAGCGTTTTGCTGAGATTGCTGACCTCAAAAAGCATAAATGCACCATCGAAGAGATGGAAGAATATGAGCCGCACATCATGATGGGCAGCGTGATCTACTCTGGTGTGGATTATGAAGCCATCGTACGCGAAGCCGAAAAAGAAGCCGACGTCATTATTTGGGACGGCGGAAACAACGACATTCCTTTCTACTGTTCAGACGAAATGGTCCGCATCGTAGTGGTAGATCCTCACCGTCCTGGTGATGAGATCGGCTACTACCCCGGCGAAACCAATGTCTTAATGGCAGACGTCGTAGTGATTAATAAGATCGACAGCGCTGATCTGGACGATATCAATGAAGTACGCGAAAACGTCCGCGAGATCAATCCCACCGCCATAATCATCGACGCCGCTTCTCCGCTCTTTGTGGATCATCCTGAGATGATTTTGGGCAAAAACGTGCTCGTAGTGGAAGATGGCCCCACCCTCACTCATGGCAATATGCCCTTTGGCGCCGGCACAGTTGCCGCTGTCAAATACGGCTGTGCAGACTTCGTGGATCCCCGTCCCTGGGCAGTTGGCGAGATGAAGGAAACTTTCGAAAAGTATCCTGATATCGGCACTCTGCTTCCTGCCATGGGCTACAGTGCTCAGCAGATCAAGGACCTCGAAAAGACCATCAATGCCGTGGAATGTGATTCTGTGGTGATAGCCACCCCCATCGATCTTCGCCGTATCGTGAAGATCACCAAGCCCGCCTGCCAGGTCGAATATGAACTGCAGGAAATTGGCGTGCCTACCATCAAAGACGTGTTGGCAAATTTTGCCATCGCTAAAAAAGCGGCTCCCAAAAAAGCAGCTCCCAAAAAAGCTGCTCCGAAAGCCACTAAAAAAGCTACGCCTAAAAAGAAATAACAGGTAGTAGTTCAATATACAGATCATTACCGGGAGTGAGCCAATCTGCTCATTCCCGGTTTTTGGATTCAGGCAGGCACCGCTGTCATTGCTGCGAAACGCTGTCATTGCTTCGAAACTCTGGCTTTGCTTCGTAACGCTGGATTTATCCGGCCGTAGCACTGTCTTTAGACGGTGCGTGTCCAAGCCTTGTACGCAATCTGTCAAAAGCAGGCCTTGCATATTTCACGCTGATGCCTGGAGTTTGGACAGCGGCCGGATAAATCCAGCGTTACTGCCGGATAAATCCAGCGTTACGGGATGCAATGACCTTTTAGCGGAGACTAATAATGAAAAAAACAGCAGTTCTGGCCTTGGGTGGCAATGCCATCATCAAGGCAGGTCAAAAGGGTACGATCTCAGAGCAATTTGCCAATACCCAGGATTCTCTGGATGGCATCGTGGAGCTTATCAGACAAGGTTATCGGCTCAGCATTACCCACGGTAATGGCCCTCAGGTGGGCAATCTGCTCCGTCAACAGGAAACGGGCGAAAAAGAAGGCCTCGCCTCCCTGCCTCTGGGTGTGCTAAATGCAGCCACCGAAGGCACTATGGGCTATATGATCGAGCAAAGCTTGCAAAACAAACTGCGTGAGCAGGGTATTGATAAACAGGTGATTACCATCGTCTCGCAGGTGGTGGTGGACAAAAACGATCCCAGCCTGAAAGACCCCAGCAAGTTTGTGGGCAGCACCTATTATAGCGCAGAGGAAGCCCAAGAGCTGAAAGAGAGCCTGGGCTGGGCTCTGAAAGAAGATTCCGGCAAAGGCTGGCGCAGAGTGGTGCCCTCGCCTCTGCCCATAGAGATTATTGCGGCCAGCACCATCAATGAATTAGTGCACAAGGGGCAGATCGTGATCGCCGTAGGCGGTGGTGGCATTCCGGTTTATCGCCGGGAAAACGGTCATCTGGAAGGCCTTGACGCCGTGATCGACAAGGACTTTGCCAGTGCGCTTTTGGCACTGAATATCCAGGCCGATCTCTTTGTGATCCTCACCGGAGTGGATAAGGTCGCCTTAAATTACGGAAAACCTGATGCGCAGGATCTGGATACTATGACCGTAGCCGAAGCGCAAAAGTATTATAATGAGGGGCATTTCCCCGCAGGCAGCATGGGTCCCAAGATTCGTGCAGCGATCGATTTTATCTCCCGAGGCGGCAGCGAGGTGCTCATCACTTCCCTTCCCCGCATCGTGGAAGCCTTTGCAGGCAAGACCGGCACCCGAATAGTTCGCTAAGCCCTCCCATAAAACCGTCTGGCAGGAGTCCGCGGCTGTTTAATTGGCTGGATTGTGATTATTTGCTTGACTGGAATAGTGCTGTGTCAGAGATTGGCAGTGATATAGATTACAGAAGGAAATCAGGATGGAAAACGAAACAAAAACGGTAGTCCCAAACTTTATCCGTACTATCATAGATGAAGACCTCAAGAGCGGCAAGCACGCGCACATCGTCACCCGCTTCCCGCCCGAGCCCAATGGCTATCTGCACATCGGCCATGCCAAATCCATCTGCCTGAACTTCGGTTTGGCCAGAGATTATAGTGGCAGATGTCACCTGCGCTTTGACGACACGAACCCGGTCAAAGAAGACGTGGAGTATGTGGATAGCATCCTGGAAGACGTGCGCTGGCTGGGCTGGGATTGGAAAGAGCATCTTTATTATGCTTCGGATTATTTTGACCAACTTTATGCCTATGCCGAGCTTTTGATTACGGAAGGCAAGGCCTTTGTCTGCGATCTCTCTTTTGATGAGCTGCGCGAGTACAGGGGCACCCTCACCCAGCCCGGCAAAAACAGCCCCTATCGGGACCGTCCTATAGCCGAAAACCTCGATCTTTTCCGCCGTATGAAAGCGGGAGAATTCCCCGAAGGCAGCAAGTCCCTGCGCGCCAGGATCGATATGGCCAGCCCAAATCTGAACATGCGCGATCCCGTGTTTTACCGCATCAAGAAGACCGATCATCACCGCACCGGCGATAGCTGGATGATCTATCCTATGTACGATTATACCCATTGCATCTCAGACGCTCTGGAAATGATCACCCACTCTCTGTGCACCCTGGAATTTGAAGATCACCGGCCGCTATACGATTGGTTTTTGGACGCTCTTCCTGTGCCATCCCATCCCCGGCAGATCGAATTTGCCCGCCTCAATCTCAGCTACACCGTGATGAGTAAAAGGCTGCTCTTGGAGATGGTAAAAGCAGGACATGTCCAGGGTTGGGACGATCCCCGCATGCCCACTATTGCCGGTCTCAGAAGACGCGGCTTCACTCCGGAATCTATCCGTGAATTTGCAGACCGCATCGGGGTAGCCAAAGCCAGCAGCATGGTTGATTATGACTTGCTCAATTTCTGCCTGCGGGAAGACCTCAACAAATGCGCTCTGCGCCGGATGGCTGTCCTGGATCCGCTCAAGCTCACCATCACAAACTATCCCGATGGCCAAACGGAAGACTTGGAAGCGGAGAATAACCCTGAAGATGAATCTGCCGGAAACCGCCAAATCAAGTTCTCAAAACACCTCTACATCGAGCGGGAAGACTTTATGCAGGAGCCGGTAAAAGGCTGGTTCCGTCTCGCCCCCGGCAAAGAGGTTCGCCTCAAGCACGCTTATTATATCCGCTGCAATGAAGTGATCAAGGATGCCGATGGCCAGATCACCGAGCTTCTTTGCACATACGATTCCCAAAGCCGTGGCGGCTGGAGCGAAGATGGGCGCAAGGTGAAAGGCACCCTGCATTGGGTTTCTGTAGCCCACGCCGTGCCCATCCAGGTAAGGCTCTATGATCATCTCTTTACCATCCCAGACCTTAGCGATATTCCCGAAGGCAAGAGCTATCTGGATTATATCAATCCACAGAGTCTGAAGATAAACGAGCTGGCTGTGGCCGAAAGCTCTTTGGCAGAGGCCGCATCTGGCGAGAAATATCAATTCCTGCGCCTGGGCTACTTCGCCGTAGATCCCGATACCACAAAAGATAAGATAGTATTCAATCGCATCAGCACCCTCAGGGATAGCTGGGCGAAAAAACAAAAAAACACTAAGTAACGGATGCATAGTTCATCCGGGGGAGGAACAAATATGATCTATAAGGTAGTACTTATCAAGATCGATCACCGTGCCTCTGAAGCCTCCAGGGTTCAGGGTATCCTTACCGACTTTGGCTGCAATATCAAAACGCGCCTGGGTCTGCATGAAGTGTCCAACGAATTCTGTGCCAATGATGGCCTGATCGTATTGGAAGTAGAAGGCGAAAAAGACGTTCTCGCTCAGATGATTAACAAGCTCAAAGCCATTGAGCATGTAACAGCACAATTGGTCGAGATGTAATTCGCAATTTGTCCAAATCTTGATAGAAGCCGGTGCCCTTTGGGGTGCCGGCTTTTTTATGATCGAGGGTGTAAACCAAATTGACATTATCGCCAGTCTATCATATCAATAGTTTGCATCCGGCATCCTGCCTGAGGAAAACTACTACCAGGCAAAGCCAGTATTTTGCGATAAACCAGAGTATTTTGAAATATCTGTAAATTAGGAACAATAATTGCATTATCAATAACTAACTAAAGCCACGGTGTGAAAAGGAGATACCATGAAACGTTTACTTTGCCTTGTTTCGCTGCTGTTTATTTTACTGGTAACGCTGAGTGCCCAAGAGGACACCTGGCACGTATATCGGCCCGGGTTTTCAGCCCGCGATATCTGTAGCCACGATGGTGATGTATGGGTGGCCTCCAGTGCGGGGATCATGCGCTGGAATCCCACCACCAACCAACGCATCCAATATGATGAAAGCAATACTCCCTATCCGTATTCTTGGTTCAACTGCCTGTGTTTTGCCAGCAATGGAGTCTTGTGGGCTGGGGGTAATAGTGGAGTCATGAGTTTTGACGGATCCAGCTGGCAGCTTTTTAATACTGCCAATTCGGATTTGGTGAACAATGGTGTATACAAAATCGTAGCCGACACACATGGGGGCGTGTGGATGGGGACAGATCGTGGCGTATCCTACTATCGGCAAGGGGTATGGAACTCATACGACAGTAATAATTCCACCCTGCCGGGGACCTATGATTTTTATGACCTGGCTCTGGCCCCTGCTCAGGGCTTGTGGGTGGCTACCAGCAGTGGTGCGCATTGTTTCAATGGAACTGCCTGGACTGCCTATACTGCCCAAAATTCCACTCTGCCCAATGATAGAGTGAAAAGCATTTCCTTTGAAGGCAATGGCGAGGGCTGGTTTGGCTTTTATACCGGGGTGGCAAAATACTCCGGCGGTGTATGGCAATTTTACAGTTCTTTGGATGGGGTTGCTATCAGTGATGTAAAAGGCTCTTACGCAGACCCTTTGCACAGAGTATGGCTGTGGAACCAGAGCACGCTTTGGCTCTGCGCAGAAGATGAAATTCTGCACTATCCGGCTCAGACCTTTGGCAGTAACTATATGTACATTACCAGGATGGAGATGGACGATCAGCAGCTACTGTGGATGGGATTCTCGTTCCAATCTTCTCCCTTATCGCTGATGAGCTTCGATGGCACAGATGTCAATAGCTACCCTGTAAGTGAGCTTCCTTTGGCCAGCCCTTATATCCAGGAGATATTCCGTGGTTTTGATGATAAAATCTGGATTGCAGACTCCGAAGAAAAAGAAATTGGCGGCTATCTCTCGATCGGGGAAGAGGGGATTGAGGTTTTTGGAAAATTCAATACAGCTATGCCCTGCTGGCATGTGTGGGCACTGGCTCAAGACAGTCAGCTCAATCTCTGGGTGGGCACCTGCATCGGGCTGCTAAAAACCGGGCCTTCGGGTTCACAGGTTTTCAATGGTATTGATCATGGGATAGGGGGCGGCTACATGGAAACGATATGCCCTGTAGGAGATGGCGTTTGGATCGGCAATAGCCAGGGTGTGTCTCGCTATGCAGATGGGGTTTGGACTCCCATCACGAATGCTGAGGCAGGCCTGAATTTGGCCTACACCAAGGTGATCAAAGCAGATAGTGAGGGCAAGATCTGGATCGGCTGTTCGGCCGGAGTCTGCTGCTATGCCAATTCCCAGTTTACAGCATATCCACAGATCACGTATGCCCAAGACTTTGCCTTTGGAGAAGATGCAGAAGTCTGGGTGGCCAGAGGAGAATTGTCGCGCTTTCACAATGGTGAATGGACGCATTTCAATGCCAGCAATTCCGGGCTGCTGCAAAATCATGCGGCTTGTGTGGCGATAGACCAAAATCAAGTGCTCTGGGTGGGAATGGGCTATCCAAGCATCTCGCTATACAGCTTTGATGGAACGAACTGGACACATTTTAATGCCCAAAATTCGCCTCTCACCGGAGGTATTCGCACGATATTTGTGGATGAAGACAATAACAAGTGGATCGGCGGGAAATATCTGTGTCTCTACAATGAAGCAGGGCTTCCGGTTTCCAATGCTGAACAGCTCCTGCCTGCCCCTATAAGCTCTGTGAATTATCCCAATCCCTTTAAGGAATCCACCACAATCCGCTATGAGAAAAGGACAGATGGCCCTCTGCAAATAAATATCTACAATCTAAAAGGCCAAAAAGTGTGGACTCAGACCGGCCTGCCTGCTGCCAAGGGAGAATTCCTTTGGGATGGTAAGGATCAATATGGCCAAAACTGCGCTACAGGCGTGTATCTGATCCAGATGAAAGATAGAGAAGGAAGCCGGATTCACAAAGCCTTGAAGCTGAAGTAGCACTGCCTGACGCCAGCGTTACGGCAATCTGCTTCAGTGCATGCGATAAGAAGCTTGACAGGATATCGCCTCTCGCTACTCTTGTAAAAATGTTAAATATCATGGTAGGAAGGCCATCGTGAAGCAGAGATTTCTTGTATTGGTGCTGCTCATCTTTATCGCGCAGCTCAGTGCCCAGACGGTAAGCAATATCCGGGTTAGTCAAGACCCTGATTTAGGCTATTATTGCCTTACTTTTGATCTGAGCGGAGAGGCGGATGACTCATATGACATCATAGTAATTCCCTATAAAAACGGTAAAGAACTCAGCTATCCACGCTACTTATCCGGAAAGTGTATTGCTAATTTATGTTCTTCCGGAAAAGACCTGCAGATATTCTGGAATCCTGCCTTGGAAGGTGTGGAAAAGGAAGGCTGGCAATTCCGAGTTAGCGCAAAGCCATTCCCAAAGAATTTCGTGCTGGTAGAAGGTGGAAGCTTCTTGATGGGCTCAAATAGTAGAAGATCAAATGAAAAGCCAGTACATCAGGTAAGCCTCTCATCTTTTTATATGGGGAAATATGAGGTAAGTCAAAAAGAATGGCGAGAAGTGATGGGCAATAATCCCTCAAAATCGAAGGGAGATAACTTACCTGTTGAATGTGTGACTTGGTATGATGCAGTGGAATACTGCAACAAACGTAGCCTGAAAGAAGGCTTATTGCCCTGCTATAGCGGAAGCAGGGAGGACATAAAATGCGATTGGACAGCCAATGGTTACAGACTGCCCATGGAAGCAGAATGGGAATATGCTGCAAGAGGCGGCAAGGCAAGCAAGGGCTATGAGTATTCCGGTTCAAACGATCTGGACAGCGTGGGATGGTACAGGGTTAATTCAGAAAGCAAAACCGATGCAGTAGGCGGTAAGGTGCCCAATGAACTGGGTCTTTATGACATGAGTGGCAATGTGTGGGAATGGTGCTGGGATATCTACGGCTCTTATCCAAGTGGTGCACAGTATAACCCAACGGGGTCAAATAGCGGGTCTAGCCGTGTGAGGCGCGGCGGTAGCTGGGTCAGCAATGCCAGCGGCTGCACCGTTTCCGGTCGGGGCAACGGCGGTGCGGCCAGGGGCAACGACTTTATAGGCTTCCGCGTTTGTAGGGTTTCCCCTTGATTTTTGTTTTTTGTTCTTTTTGCCTTTTGCAAAGTCTGAAGAACAGCAAGAGAGTTTCACATTGAGAGCCCAGTGGAGGTGCAGGGGGATTTTTTCTCTTGCAGTTTTTGGCTTTTCACAGCACGCTGTAACGCTGGATTTATCCGGCCGTAGCACTGTCTTCAGACGGTGCGTGCAGAAAGCTTTGTGCCAGGCCAGGCAAGCTTTGCCACGCAAGACAATGGTTTTCACAAATATGAAATGCTTGCCAGAACTTGCTCTGCATTGTTTGGCCACGCACCAGCTGAAGCTGATGCAACGGCCGGATAAATCCAGCGTTACCGGCACCCTGCTCCAGCGAAACTGCCGGATGAATCCAGCATTACCAAAGAGGTGAGGAAATGAAAAAGATAGTTTTATACTTATGGATTGCTTGTCTGGCCAGTATGGTGTTTTTCCCAGCCTGGCTGCAAGCTGATGTCTTGGACGAGTGTCTGGCCTTGAAGGCTTGGATTACCGTTCCATATTCTGCCGCGATTCTGGAAGCAGAGCGTGAAGCAAAGCTTGCCGAACAACACAATCCGGTAAAGGGAGAATTTGAAACTACTGTGCAGTTTGAGCAGCGCAAACAAAATGCAAACCAGCAGATTGCAGCTATCAAAGCTGAATACAACCAGAGAATCAGCGATGCCAGAGCAGCTCATGAAGTCCAACTCAATAGATTAAGGCTGCGATTTGAAGTTTTGCTTGGGCAATCCCGTGAAACTCTTGTTATGAAAGGATCTTTGGGCTCCTACGATGCCGATAATCAAAAGTTTAGGGTAAGTATTCCTTCCAAGACCTTTGAAATAGTGGTGCCTTTGGCCAAAGCCCAAGGCGTAAAAGAAAACTTCAGTGCTTATCAGCTTAAAGTTACCCGCCAATTAAACGAAAACCTGGAGTGGACATATCTTGAGGCCAGCCTTTCGGGTGGAGCTGGTGTATTTGCCTCCACAGATAAGGATCCTGGCCTCAGCAGTGTAAGTAGTTCTATCGCCTTGGTTCCACCTAATCTGAGTGCAAACATCAGCTTCAGCGAACCCAGCGGCAATAATATGCTGGATGCAGAAGAGACGGCTCAAGTAACGATAAACATCATGAATAAGGGCAAGGGCCCGGCAAACATGGTGGAAGCCAGCCTGGATCTGGGCACTATCAGCGGAATCACTTATCCCCGCAGCGTATATTTTGGCGAGATCAAAGCTGGTGCCAATAGCAGTAAAACCGTGGAACTAATAGCAGGCCAAAATCTTGCTGAAGCATCTGCCGAGCTCAGGATCAGTTTCAGAGAGCAGAATGGCTTCCCTCCTGATGATAAAGTAATCGCATTTAATACCAAGGCCTTGTTGCCTCCGGACCTTTACATTGCCGATCTTGGGATAGACGATCTGAACAAAAATGGCAAGATAGAGCCTGGAGAACCTGTGGAAGTGCGGGCACGTATCCACAATAGAGGTGCCGGACTTGCCAGGGGGGTAGTGGCAGAAGTAATCCGAGGTGAAGGAGTTTTCTTCAGTGGTGAGCAGGTAAGCAGTAATTTTACTTTAGGTGATTTGGCTTCGGGGGCGTATAAAGACGTAGTGTTCAATATTATCACGGCTAAAACAGCAACAAGCCTGGAGCTCAAATTAGACATCAGGGAAAGCCGTAGCCAGTTCAGTAAATTGTCTCAAGCACTGAATCTGGCTTTCAATAAAACTGAACGTACCGCAGATCAAATGGTGGTGCAGGGCAAAGAGAGCAATCCGATAATCGGCCTGGCCCCCTCGCTTTCTATCGATATCGAACAGGATATCCCGCTGTTCGGTCAGCCCAATCCCCAGAAGTGGGCAGTGATCTTTGGCATCGAGAATTACCGCAATGTCAGCTCTGTGACCTATGCGCGACGTGACGCAGAGTATATGAAGGAGTATTTTATCAAGACTCTGGGCATCCCTTCCGATAATATCTATTTCAAGTGTGATGATGCCGCCAGTTTGAGCGAATTCAAGACGGTCTTTGATCCGGGTGGCTGGCTGCACAGGAATGCCAGTAGCGTAAGTAGCGAAATCTATATCTATTACAGCGGGCATGGTGCGCCAGACCCTGAAAACAAAAAGGCCTATCTGCTGCCCAGCGATGGCAATCCGAATTACGCTTCCATCTCTGGCTATGAGCTAAACCAGCTTTATAGCAATTTGGGCAAGCTGAAGGCGAAGCAGATCACCCTGTTTCTGGATAGCTGTTTTTCGGGAGCAGACCGTGATAATGAGATTATCCTGGCCAGTGCCAGACCGGTTTTCATCAGTACGGCTTTGCCTTCCGTAGCTTCTAATCTGGCCGTATTTTCGGCTGCCAGCGGTTCCCAGATTTCCTCGGGCTACGGCGATATGCAGCATGGCCTGTTTTCCTATTATCTGATGAAAGGGCTGAAGGGCGAAGCCGACACCAATGGCGACAGGCAGATCAGCCAAAAAGAACTGGGGGATTATCTGAGCCAAAATGTAAGCCCGATGGCGCGCCGGATGGGACGTGAGCAAGAGCCGCAATTGCAGAGCGGAGATCCCTCCAGGGTGTTGTTACAATGGTAAGCCGGCCCTGGGGCTGGCTCGCTACTTTCCTGGCTGTTTTGCTGCTGGGGGCTTGTGCCAAAAATCAGCCAGAAGTAAAACCGGCACAGGATGTTAGCTTTGCCCAGACCCGGGAAGCGGCCCAGAGGCTGACTGACGAAATGGAGGGTAAAACCGAACCTGTGCGGATCAGCCCGGCTCCGGTTTCAGCGTTTATGCCGGGGCAGATCGCTTCGGTATCACAGCTCAAGCCTGGGCAACCCATTACCGTGGAGATAGATACCTTCCGGGTGTATAATGATGACATCAGCCTCAAAGAAGCGCGGGTGCAGACCTTGCAATTTGTGCGTCAGCTCGCCTTGGAACAGGCTTTACCCACAGATATCAATCTTACCAGCCTCACCGCCACCATGTTGGTGGAGCGAGATTCCCGCTACGACGAAAGCGTGGCTACCGGTATCTTTATGATGTCTTCCTCGGCAGGCAGATTTGTCCATGAGGAATTGCTCCGGACCGAGCCAGAATTTGACGGTAAAAGCAGTTCACTGCGCTACCGGATGCGTTACCGGGCACAGATTATGCCTCTGGAAAAGATCTATAATCCCAGTTTGCGGCTGGATGTGCAGCTCAGCGAAACCCTGCTCAAAGATGGCGATGAATTTACCCTGCGAGTTACCCCCAATGCCAGCGGCTACCTCTATCTCTTTGATTTTTTGTCCGATGGCAGTGCCACCCTGGTCTTTCCGAATCGGGATATGCAGGAAAACGGCTTGCAGGCTGGCCAGGCCTGGCAACAAAATCTGCGGGCCGTGAGCGATCCAGATCGGGATTACTGCATTGAAACGCTGTATTTTGTCTATAGCCTGGAGCCCATCAGTGGCTGGGAGGATTTTCGCAGCAATCGCTCGGCCGATGAATTAGTTTTTAGTGCCGGCGAGGAGAGCTTTATCCTCTTTCAAAATTGGCTCAGCCGTAGCGACCCCTTGAAGCGGGTGGAAAAGATGGCGCAACTGCATATCTTCAATAATTGATCACAAGAAGCTTGCTGGTATTCTAATAGACCCAGGCTTCGCCCCCATAGCCAGCTCCTGCCCTGGACTTGCTTTTGACTTGCCTTCGACTCGAGATGACTCGAAACTTTGAGTCATCTCGAGTCGAAGGCCCGTTAGAAACATGTTCATCGGATGAGGAAGAAGTGATCGTAACGCTGGATTTATCCGGCCGCTCAATCAGCTTAAGCTGGTGCGTGCTTCAAACAAAAGAATAGTCACACGGATAGTGCGGATCAAAGGGATTTACACGGATCAAAAGTAAAATGTCTAACGGATGCGATTGCGGAACTGCTGGATTGGAAGGCTGTTGGATTGGGAGAGTTGCTGGATTGGATGCGTCCCGCGTCCAGTTGTTGGATCGCAAACGTCCTCGTTTGCAGAGCACGTGGCCTGCTCCCTGGTTTGGGGCCTGTTCTCTTTATTATCAAGGCCTGCGGCCTTGTTCGATACGATACGCAAACGAATTCAGCACGCACCAGCTGAAGCTGATTGAGCGGCCGGATAAATCCAGCGGAACGGCCGTCTGAAGACAGCGTTACTGATTTCACTTGACGTAAATCTACTCATTAAACGAGCTGAATCCAGATAAGGAGATATAAGACAAATGTGTGGAATTGCCGGAATATTTAGTTTAAACCCCAAGCGGAAGATAGACATGCCGCTTTTGTATGAGATGACGAAGCGGGTGCATCATCGTGGGCCTGATGATGAGGGCTATCTGGCCATAGCTGCCGGAAGGCCGGAGGCATGGGCTTTTTATGGTGAGGACAGCAGTGCTGAGGTGAAGGCAAAATTCAAGCCTTTTGATGCAAACTGCGTTGCCCAGGTGGGTTTTGGTTTTCAAAGGCTGCCTACTTTGGAGCTTTCAGAATCTGGACATCAGCCCATGTATGATGCCGCTCTGGGTTTGGCGATAATTTTCAATGGAGAGATCTTCAATCATCAGGAGCTGAGGGCCGAACTGATAAAGGCGAATTACAGCTTTGTGGGACATAGCGATACCGAGGTGTTGCTCAAGGCCTATCATGCCTGGGGCCGAGAATTTGTGCATCGCCTGGCTGGGATGTGGGGTTTCAGTATTTGGGATCAAAAAGAGCAGACTCTATTTATCAGCCGGGACCGCTTTGGCATCAAACCCGTGTATTATGCCCTGGAAAATGGCTATCTGTATTGGGGCTCGGAAATCAAGCAAATCCTGGCCGCTCCCATCGATAAGACTCAAAACAAGGCTATGATCTGGCGCAGTATGAAAGTAGCCGCCATGATGGTCTATGACGATGAAACCTATTGGCAGAGCATACATACGCTGAAGCCCGGATACAATATGATCGTGAAGGCTGGCAAAGTTCAGATCGAGCAGTATTATAAGCTGGATAGAGATAGTTTTGAGCGCAGCCCGCTGAGCTTTGATGAAGCCAAAGAAGAATATCTGCGGCTGTTTCTGAATAGCCTGAAACTGCATATGCACAGTGATGTGGAGATCGGCTCCTCACTTTCCGGGGGTATGGATTCCAGCGCGATAGTCTGTATGGGGGCTCCGCTTTTGGACTACCCGCTCAGGACTTTTTCCACTTATTATGAAAATGATCCCGCTCTGGATGAAAGGAGCTATATCGAGATCGTGGCGGCCAAAAATGGGATTCAGACCAATTATTGTGCCCCGCAGGCGCAGGATGCGCTTAACTGGTGGGAAAGAGCTACTTATCTGAACGATCTGCCTCTGAACTCGGCCTTTGTGAGCCAATATGCCTTGATGAAGATGGCGCATGAAGCGGGAATCCGGGTGCTGCTTTCGGGGCAGGGTTCGGATGAAATGTCCGCAGGCTACCGCCATGCCACCTATCGCTATTTTGCCGATCTCATCAGAAGCCTGCGTCTGGGCAAATTTGCCGGAGAAATAGGGCATTTCCTGAGTGCCAAGCCTTTGCAAAGCATGGGTGATCTGGCTAAAATCGCCATGTCCGTGGCTTTGCCGGAATCTACGCTATATGCCCTGGAAGCCAAACATTATCGCTTCAATCCCTTCACAAAAGAATTTAATAAAGAAGCCAAGGCTACGGCTCAGGGGGATTTTATGCGTCAGATCAGCGATTTGCCAGCCTCCAGAATGAGCAGCTTTTTGTATAATATGGTAAATAACACCTCGCTGATGACCCTGCTGCACTCTGAAGACCGCATGAGCATGGGGCACAGCGTGGAAAGCCGCGCGCCCTTTTTGGATCACCGCCTGGTGGAGTTTGTCTTTAGTCTGCCGGCCTCATATAAGATTCAGCCGCCCTACCGTAAGCTAATCCATCGCAAAGCTTTGGAGAATTGTGTGCCCCAGGAAATCTCGGAGCGAAAGGACAAAAGCGTCTTTGGCAGCCCCTTTTGCAGCCGCTGGATGCGGCACGAACACAAGGACTTCATTCAGGATATCCTGTATAGCCAGGAATTCCGCAACCGCGGGATTTGGAATTTGCCTGTGGTTCAGCAGCGCTGGCAGGGCTATCTATCCGGGAAAAACCGCGATGCCGAAATGCTCTACAACGTGATGTCGCTGGAGCTTTGGCATAGGATCTTCAAATAGGAGACAACATGAAATACTTCAAAGCCCTGGCCCTGAGCCTGATCTTGCTCTCTCTTTTCTCTTGCAAATTGATCTTTAAACAGCCGGAAGTTGTGAAAATTCAGGATTTGAAAATAGCTGAGATCAATATTGATAATAGCAAGCTGGAACTTTCTGTGATCGTCAAAAATCCCAATGGCTACCCGATCAAGCTGCAGGAGCTTGAGCTGCAAATGCTGGATCCAAACCGGATGAAAGTGGGAGAGGCCAAGCTCAAAAAAGAGATCAGTCTCCCGGCGAAAAAGAATGTGCAAGTGGATTTTGTGGTCAATATTCAGACCCGCCCCATGATCCACATGGTGAGCAGCATCAACAAAGATTTGCAGTTCTTCATCGCCCTCAAGGGCAAGGGCAAAGCGAAGGCCTTTTCCAAGAGCTTTGAATATGAACAGCCCTACAGCATCTCGATCAAGGAATATCTACCGAAATTGCTGCCCAATCTGGAGCGCATGATGTCTGGCACTTCCGGGGATCAGCCGCTATTTAAGCTGCTGCGCACCTACGTGGATGAGTACGGCCTTAGCAAGACTTCTCTGATGACGGATTTTATCCTGATCAATCCCTATGGCATCAATTTCCGGATCAAGGGTTTTCCTGCCGAAGTCTTCATTGGTGGCAAGTCTATAGGCAAGGGAAATCTCAAGAAAGAGCTTGTCTTTGATCAGAATGTATTTTATCGCGATGGGAGCATGGTATTTCAGGTCTCCAATCTCAAATCTGTGGTCGGAGCCGTGAAAGGGGTCTTCCAGGGCGGCATAGATTATGAGGTGCGAGGAACGATTTTGATTCAGGTGATGGGCACCGATCTGGAGGTTCCATATAATTATATTGGCGTGATTCCCATTAGCATTTGGGAGCTATTACTGAAGTGAGCTGAAATAAAACTTGACGAAAATGGCCGTCACAAAAACAATGCTATGCTTAAGAATAATATTTAAGATTTAGAATAAGGAGTAATAATGGTCAAGCTGAGACTGAGAAGGATGGGAGCAGGTGACCAACCTTTTTACCGTATTGTAGCCGTGGATTCCCGCGTGAAACAAGTAGGTAAATACCTGGAATGTGTAGGTTGGTACGATCCTAAGACAGAACCATCCAAGATCAATATCGAAACAGAACGTGCGATATACTGGCTCTCTGTGGGCGCGCAGCCTACTGAGACCGTACGTTCGTTATTGCGCAAAGCCGGAATTTTACAAATTTGGCACGAGCGCAAACTCGCGAAAGCAGAATAAAAAAAAGAAGAACTGAGGTGGAGCATGAAAGATCTCATTGAATTTATGGTAAAAGCTCTTGTTGACGATCCCAGTGAAGTTGCGATCACAGAGATCAATGGAGATAAGATTACGCTGTATGAACTACGTGTAGCGAAAACTGACATTGGTAAAGTAATTGGAAAACGGGGACGCACCGCTGGTGCTATCCGCACTATCATCAACGCTGTATCGACCAAACAAGGAAAGCGCGCAGAGCTGGAAATCATCGAGTAAATGGCTGCCCCTCAGCTCATCGGAATAGGCAGGTTGGGTGGCGTAGGTAGAGATGGTTGGCATCATGTGATGATAAAGCCGGAATATAGAGCCGGTTTTGATCACATAGCTGACCTGTATCTGATCTTTGAAGAAAATAGAGTGTTTTACGTAACTATCAGTGATAGGAAACTAAGTGAAAAGAAAACTTGGGTGAAATTTGCCGAAGACGGCATCGCCGAAGAACGTAAGCTGCACCGGGAAGTATTCCTGGCGATTGAAGACGCAGAGATCCAGGATGATGATGAAGAATATGAGCTCATCGGCCTGGATGTGGTCTATCAAGGTAGCCTTTTGGGCTGCGTGGTGGATCTGTTTTACAATGGTGCGCAGGATGTATTGGTGATCGCCACCGATTTGGATACCGAGATTTTGGTTCCATTGGTGGAGCACTATCTGCCTGTGCCCCCCGCTGATTCGCAAGGTGTGATCTTCCTGGAAAATATGGAAGATCTGCTTTTGGCCAGCGGGCATACGCTGCGACAAGGTCAGCTTTTTTATACAGAAGATGAAGCTTGATGTTCTTAGCCTTTTTCCAGGCGCATTTACCAGTTTTTTGGAAACCAGCATTGTGGCCCGGGCCATCGCCAAGGGAGCGCTCACTGTAAATCTGGATGATATCCGCCATTATAGCACGGATAAACATCAGAAGGTGGACGACTATCCTTATGGCGGTTTTGCCGGCATGGTAGCCACACCACAACCTTTGTGGGATGCTATCAAAGCGTGTTTGGCTACCGGCCCTGCTCCAGTGATATATTTCAGCCCTCAGGGGCGCAGGCTGAGCCAAAAGATCCTCTGCGACTATGCCCAGGAGCAGCATATTATCTTGCTCTGTGGCCATTACAAAGAGATCGATCAGCGTATTCGCCGCCTCATGGTGAGCGATGAAATCTCCCTCGGGGATTTTGTGCTCAGTGGCGGTGAGCTGGCAGCGCAGGTTTTCATAGATGGTATTGCCCGGCTTCAAGATGGAGTCTTAAGCGATATATCCAGTGCCCAAAGCGATTCTTTCTACCACGGGAAGCTGGGTTTCCCCTGTTATACCAGGCCAGAGAATTTTATGCAACAAAGTGTGCCTGATGTACTTATCAGCGGAAATCACGCCAAAGTCCAGGATTGGGCAAAAGCACAAGCCGAGATTTTAACCCGGACCAGACGACCAGACTTATTTTAAGCAGCCCTGATGGCTGTCTTTAAACCAGTGAAATGATAACCAATCAGGAAAGCTGAGGTCTAAATATCACATTGATGTATAGTGCGGAACTTGAGCGAGCAGACTCTTTTCGAGGAGTCTTTTTCGCCGTAAGAACAAAGTTCAAGAGCGCAGCGCGAAGCCGTCTTCATGCGCAGAAGCCGGCGAATAATGAGCTGCATTCGGCGCCACAATATACATCCCCAGATCTCATCTTCTCCGAGTATATATATGGGAGGAACCCAAATGGATATTCTGCAACAAGTTGGCAGAGACCAAATCAGAACCGATTTTCCCGAGTACCGCGTAGGCGATACTGTGAAAGTCCATTATAAAATTAAAGAAGGTAGCAAAGAACGTATCCAGGTTTTCCAAGGCATCGTGATCCAAAAACGCGGTGCGGGAGTTTCCAAATCCTTCACTGTCCGCAAGGTTTCAAGCGGAGTGGGAGTAGAGAGGATCTTTCCTCAAAATTCCCCCAATATCGATAAACTTGAGATCGTGCGCCACGGTCAGGTTCGCAGAGCGAAGCTCTTTTATCTGCGTCAGGCCAAAGGCAAGGCAGGGAGAATCAAAGAACGCCGGAGATTTACTGCTTCGTTACCATAAACACACAAGCTTAGCCCCTTGGACTTCGTTGCGTCAAGGGGCTTTGTTTTTTATAGGGAAAACAATATGTTCAGAATTTTGTATTACCAAAACCCCAGTATCTGTCTTGAAATTGAGATACAGGAAGAGACCATCAACCGCATCTCTTTTTGTGAAAAGCCTCTCAACCATCTGGTGGAAGGTGCCTTTGAAGAAGAGGTGATCCGCCAGCTAAGTGAATACTTTGCCGGGAAAAGTCAGGAGTTTGATCTGCCTTTCTTTGCCACCGGCACGCCCTTTCAGCTCATGGTCTGGGAAGAGCTTTTGAAAATCCCTTATGGCCAGAGCAGGTCTTATGCAGAGCTGGCCAGCTTGATCGACAAACCCAAAGCTGCCAGAGCTGTGGGCAATGCTCTGGGCGCAAATCCCATCGCCATTCTCATCCCCTGCCACCGGGTAATAGCCTCGGATGGCACGCTGGGAGGCTTTGGCGGAGGACTGCCGGTGAAGCAATATCTTCTGGCCCTGGAAAAGCGCTCTGGAGCAGATTCATGATCCTGGGGCTTGGTACAGACATCATTGCGGTGCCCCGGATTGAGCGCGTAATCAAGAGCAATCCCCGCTTTATCGAAAAAGTCTTTAGCAGCAAAGAGCAGCAATATTGCAGCGGTAAAGCCAATCCAGCCCAAAGCTATGCAGCCCGGTTTGCCGCCAAAGAAGCCTTTATGAAAGCTCTGGGAACAGGCTGGGATGAAGGTATCTCCTGGGCTGAGATCGAAGTGATAAACGATGCCAAAGGCAAACCCAGCATAAGTTTATCCGGCTCTACCCAGGCTTTGGCGCAGAGCAGAGGCCCCCAGAAGATACATCTTTCTTTGAGCCACGAAAAAGACTATGCGATCGCCACTGTGATCCTGGAAAAAGAAGATCTGCTCTGCCCAGCAGAATGAGAACTGATAATATCTTGACAGATCAGCGATATCCTAATTAAATGTCACAATTGAGGTAGATATGAAAGATGCAATAGTATTTTTGGGAATTCAAGGCAGCGGCAAGGGAACTCAAGCGGAGCTCTTGGCGCAGCACATCGGATTCCTACATGTGAATATTGGAGACCTCTTGCGGGAGCAGGTGAGCCTTGGCACCGAGATCGGCGCAGAGGTGAAAAGTATCATCCAAAAAGGGGAATTAGCCCCGGACGAGGTCGTCTTTGGATTGATCGATACGCGTCTGGAAGCATGCTGTGACGGCGTGGTCTTTGACGGTTTTCCCCGCACCCTGTTTCAGGCTGAGTTTCTCATGCACCATTACCGGGTAACCCGGGTTTACTACCTGGATTTAAAGAAAAGTGAGGCAATTCAGCGCATCCAGGGCCGCATAGTTTGCAGCCAATGTGGCACGAACTTCCACCTTCGCAATCATCCCCCCCAGAAGAAAGGTATTTGCGATCTTTGTGGTGGCAAGCTGTTCACCCGGGGCGACGACAGCCCCAGTGCCATCCAAAAGCGGGTGGCAGCCTTTTATGAGGAGACCTTCATCTTAAAATCCTTTTTCGAGAACAAGGGTATGCTCATCACTCTGCCGGCGACAAAATCAATCAAGGAACTGGAAACCATGATCTTAGAGGATATCAAACTGGGCTGAGATATGCCAAAGAAAGAATCAGGCAGATTCCTAAAGTATATAGAGTTCATCGCTTATTTCTTAGCGTTGTGGAGCTTTGCCGTCATCTTTTTGGAAAGCATAATCACTACTTTTACAAATTACCAGAGCCTGGAGCTTTTTACTGCCCTTGCAAACCTGTTGCTGATAGTTCTTACCATCATAGGCCGCGCTTTTTCCCCGGAGTCCTCCAGCAAGCGCAATCTGCTCTTTTTGGATTTGACTTTGCTGGTTTTCGGGGGCTTGCTGATGTTTTATCATGCGAAGTATGTCATCTTTTTCCTGCTCATCCGCCAGACCTATTTCATCCTGCAATACCTGATCTTCCGCTCTTTTGAAGGGAAACTATATAAGGTGCTTACGGATAACCCTCCGGTATCGCTGATGTTGAGTTTTGCCGCGGTGATTTTGGTGGGGACGGTACTCTTGATGCTGCCTTCAGCCTGTGTGGAAAATAGAGTTACACCTTTTGCAGATGCGCTCTTTACGGCTACTTCTGCTACCTGTGTGACTGGCCTCATTGTGCAGGATACCGGCGGATACTTTAGTCTGTTTGGGCAATTGGTGATCCTGGCTTTGATCCAGATCGGGGGACTGGGGATCATGACGATATCCACTGCCTTTGCGCTGATCATGGGCAGAAGGCTTACCTTGAAGCTGGAAAACCTGATGCAAAGCGTAATGGGTGAAAGCGAACGGCTGGACGTCTTCCAATTGCTCAAAAACATCGTGATCGTCACCGTTTTGATCGAAGGAATGGGGGCGATATTGCTGTTTCCTGTATTTGCCCGCAATATGTCTTCCTCATTGGCGATGTACCACGCTATCTTCCACTCTGTTTCTGCTTTTTGCAATGCCGGATTTTCGCTGTTTTCGGATTCCCTGGTCTCTTTTGTGGATAGTCCTGTGATAAATCTTACGATCAGCACCTTGATCATTTTGGGTGGGATCGGTTTTGCCGTGATGATCGATCTTTACCGTTTTGCGATGCACGTGGACAAAGTGCGAAAGCTGACCCTGCATACCAAGATCGTGCTTACGACCTCGGCCGGACTTTTGGTGATCGGCTTCATCAGCATCTACATCGCCGAATACCACTCTGTGATGGAGGGCTTTAGCATCAGCCGTAGAATCCTGAGCTCCTGGTTCCAATCTGTCAGCGCGCGCACGGCGGGTTTTAACACTGTGGATATCGGGGCTATGGCACCATCTTCTATTTTGGTCATGATGGTGCTGATGTTTATCGGTGCTTCGCCGGGCTCTACCGGTGGCGGAATCAAGACCACCACCTTTGCGGTCTTGGTCTTATCGCTGGTTTCGATGCTGAAAGGCCGCCGGGAATTGAGTCTGTTCAACCGCCGCATTTCGCTATCCAATCACCGTGAGGCCACCAGCCTGATCACACTGTCTGCCGGTATCATCTTTTTCATCGTCTTTGTGCTCTTCCTTTTTGAGAAGCAAGCTTTTGATAAACTCTTGTTTGAAGCCATCTCAGCTTTTGGTACTGTGGGGCTTTCCATGGGCATCACCTCCGGGCTTACTCATATCGGCAAAATGCTGATCACCATCTTGATGTATATCGGGCGCATTGGCCCGCTCACCTTGATTTACGCGCTTTCCATGCGTAAAAAACAACCAAGATTAAACTACGCTGAAGAAAAGATAGCCATCGGCTAAGGGAGTTAAAATGGCCAGATATGCGGTAATCGGACTGGGCAGATTTGGGATGACTGTAGCAAATATTCTCACCGAAAGTGGGATGGAAGTGATCGCAATAGACAGAGACCAGGACATCGTGGATGATGTATCCAGCAGGGTGACCTCGGCCTATTGCATGGATTCCACCGAGGAACCGGCTTTGCGCTCGCTGAATCTCAATGAAGCGGATGCCGTGATCATCGGGATTGGTAGCAATATCCAGGAAAGCATCCTCACTGCGGCCATCTTGCGCAAGATCGGCGTGGGGATCATCTATGCCAAAGTGGATAACAGCCTGCATGGCAGGATCCTGGAGCTGATCGGGGTGCAAAATATCCTCCTGCCGGAAGAGATAGTGGGCACCCAATTGGCCAAAACCCTGATCTCCAAAAATGTCCTCGAATACATTAGCCTCTCCAGCGGACATGTGGTGATGGAAATGGTGGCCCCCCGCAGTTTTGTAGGCAAAGACTTGCAAGAGCTTGCCTTGCCATCCACCCGCGGAGTCAATATCATCGCCATCAAATACAATTCCCTATCCGTGACTGAAGACGGCCGTAATGTGGTGGATAAAATCACCAATGACATGCCCGGCGCAAACGACACCATCAATGAAGGCGATGTGCTGATCATGATGGGGCCCAAGGGCAATGTGGATAAACTGATCTATGAAACCATGAACAGGAAGGACTAAAGATGAAAGGTTCTATCAGAAAACGTTATCACCTCATGCTTATCTGCCTTTTTGCCATTATAGTGGTGCAATTCATTGCTGTGCTATTCACCATAGGGCAAGCGGAGAACATCTACATTCTGGCCAGCGATATTCAATCGATCATGATCGTCTTTTTGTTTGTAATCTTTGTATATCTGGTTTTGATCTTTAACTATCTGCCATACCGGCTGACGCGCGCGGTGAAGAGGGTGCAAGACCTCATTGAGGAGATCTCAAACGGGAATTACCAGATAGATATAGATAGCTCGCGCTTTGAGCACGACCATGATTTTCAGGAGCTGATCCTTTCTCTGCAAAAGATGTTGGATATCATCATGCGCTTTGACGCCGTGAAGGCCGATAAAATCTATGAACACCATCAACGCCTCAATCAATTGATCAACCTCTTGCCACAGATCGTGCTGATCGCTACCGTCAATGGCGATATAGTCTTTATCAATGAAGTCTTCAGGAAACGCTTCCCGGCCATCAGCGAGACCAGTAACCTCAATGAAGTGATCCAGAAGGATGACTTTTATGCCCGCATCTTTGATGCGATATTGGGATCCCTGCGCTTTGGCAATAATATTTATGACGAAAGAGTGGATATCGAAGGCTCTGCGCAGACTGCACTGATCAAAGGCTCCATCATCCGAAACCGCAAAGGCATAGCCTCTGGCGGGGTATATACTGTGGAACTCATCGGTGATTAGGCCTAGGATAAAGATCGTCTTTGATGGTGAGAAGCCCATCCGCCTGGACAAGCATCTGGCAAACTTACGGCTGCAAGAGCTGCACTCGCGCAGCTTCATCGAAAGCCTGATCGCCGAAGACAGTATCCTGGTGAATAATATTCCCGTGAAAAAGAGCTTTTTGCTCTCCAGAGGGGATGAGATCGATCTGAAATTACCCGAACCGCCGGATTATGAGATGAAGGCGGAAGATATCCCCCTGGACCTGGTCTATGAAGACGATGATCTGGCTGTGATCAACAAAGCCGCCGGCCTGATCGTGCATCCGGGACACGGCCATCCGGATGGGACATTGGTCAATGCCATTCTCTACCGCTTTGCCGGAGAGCTCTCTTCGGGGCGAGAGCCGAATCGTCCGGGAATCGTGCACCGTCTGGATAGAGGCACTTCCGGGCTCATCATCATCGCCAAGACCGATGCGGCCCAAGTAGCTTTGAACCATCAATTTGCCCGCCGCGAGATCAAAAAGACCTATCTGGCCATCACCAGCGGGGTCCCAGAGTCTCCTGAGGGCAGCATCGAGAGCAATATCGCCCGTTCGCTGAAGAATCCCCGCCAGATGTGCGTGGCCGAAAAGGGTAAGTGGGCTCTGCTGCATTACAAAACGATAAAATACTATCACTATTTTGCCTTGGTGAAAGTGCAGCTCGAAACCGGACGCATGCATCAGATCCGCGTGCAATTTGCGCAGCGAAACCTGCCTATTTTGGGTGATCTGCTCTATAATACCCGCCGCTATGTGCATTCGCTGGTCCCGCAAAATATGAAGCATAAGGCCACAGAGTTGCTCACCACTCACCTTCTGCGCCAGGCTCTGCATGCCTGGAGATTGCAATTTATCCATCCCATCAGCGGCCAGGAAATGGACCTCTGTGCAGCCCTGCCCGAGGACTATCTTTATACTCTTTCCTGGCTGGATCGGTATTTTGCTATTGACACAGATGGCGCATCTTTAAATATGATATTAGAGGAAAATAAAACGTGGTAGAAACGAAAGAACAGCAGACAAAATCGGTATTTAGCACCATTGATGAAGCGATCTCTGAGCTCGCTTTGGGCAAGATGATCATCGTGGTGGATGACGAAAACCGGGAAAATGAAGGTGACTTGCTGATGGCAGCAGACCTGATTACCCCCCAGCAGGTGAATTTTATGATTACCCAAGGCAAGGGCTTGCTCTGCGTGCCTCTTACCGCAGAATATGCCCAGAGACTGGATATTCCGCTCATGACTCAGAAAAACAATGAACGCCATGGCACCAAGTTTACCATTTCTGTGGATGCCATCCAAGGCACCACCACCGGCATCTCAGCTTCAGAACGCGCCAAAACTGTCAAAGCTCTGGCGGATCCCCAGAGCAAGGCCACGGACTTTATGCGCCCCGGGCACATCTTCCCGCTAATCGCCGAAAAAGGCGGAGTGCTGAAGCGCGCTGGGCATACCGAAGCTGCTATAGACCTGGTCACCATGGCTGGGCTAAATCCCATCGGCGCGATCTGTGAAATCATCAGGGAAGATGGCGAAATGGCACGCCTGGATGATCTGATCACCTTTGCCCAAAAGCATGACCTGATGATTATCACCATCGAAGAGCTGATCCATTACCGGCATAAAAAAGAAAAGCTGGTGCGCCAGATCAGCAAGGCACATTTGCCCACAGAATATGGACTATTTGACATTATCACCTATAGCAATGAGATCTCGGGAGAAGATCATCTCGCACTTACAATGGGAGATATTTCCACCCCGGAGCCGGTCTTGGTGAGAGTTCATTCCGAATGCCTCACCGGAGATGCCTTGCACTCTCTGCGCTGCGATTGCGGTAAACAGCTTGCCCGCAGCTTTGAGATGATCTCCGAGCTGGGACGCGGCGTGATCCTCTATATGCGCCAGGAAGGCAGGGGCATAGGCCTTTTGAACAAGATCAAGGCCTATCATTTGCAAGATAACGGCGCTGATACAGTGCAGGCAAATCTGGATCTGGGCTTTGCCGAAGATCTCAGAGATTATGGAATTGGGGCGCAGATCCTGATAGATCTGGGACTGAAGTCCATCAAATTGCTCACCAACAACCCCAAAAAGATCGTGGGACTCAGCGGTTATGGCCTCACCATCGTGAGCCGGGAACCCATAGAAATCACACCACGTAAAGAAAACGCATTTTATCTGAAAACCAAAAAAGATAAAATGGGACATATACTCCATGAAGTATAGACAGTTCCTGCTGCTCCTCTTGCTCTTGCTGTTCAGCTTGTCTGTCCAGGCCGAAAAGATCGAAATCCCAAAGTCGCAAGGCTTTGTGAATGACTTTGCCGGACTCATGTCTGAGGAAAACAAAACCAGAATCAACGACTGGGCTATCGAGCTGAGAGAGAAAACCGGAGTGGATTATGCCGTAGCGACCTTTTCTGAGCTCGGTGATGAGGATGAAAAGAGTTTTGGCGGGCGTCTATACAAAGAATGGGGAATAGGCTCAAAGCGGAATGAAGGGGTATTGGTCTTCATCGCCCAGAAAGAACGTAAATTAAGAATAGAAGTGGGCTACGGCGCCGAAGGATATATCCCAGACGCCGATGCCTTTCAGGTTTATCAAGAAATGGTGAGCTACCTTTCCAGGGGCTCGGAAGATTGGGATACCGCTTTAACGCAAGGTAGCCTGATGTTGCTTTCCAAGATTGCCCAGGAAAAGGGAGTTACGCTCACTGGAATGTCTGATTACTCACAGCGTCAGCACCAACCCAACCAAGCTTCACCTATTAGTGGATTGATTGTCTTTGTGATCTTCATCATCCTGATGATCGTGACAAAGGGTAAGATACTCAACGTCCTCTTATGGTTCCTGATCTTTAGCCGCGGTGGCAGTGGGGGCTCTTGGGGTGGCAGTTCAAGTGGCGGCTTTGGCGGTGGTTCATCAGGCGGATTTGGCGGCTTTGGTGGCTTTGGTGGAGGTCGCTCAGGTGGCGGCGGAGCAGGAGGAGGTTTTTAATGCTCTTTTTAAAATCATTACTCTTTATCGTGTTGAACTTAGCCATGGGATTACTCGTGGTAGAATTTGTGAAATGGTTGCTTTTCAATTCCAGAGCACGTTTCATCTTTGGCAAAAAAGTCTGGCTCACCCCAGGCCTTATCGTGAGCAAACGGGATTGGTTATTTAACAAAGCCAGGTTCCTTTTGCATGACTATCTCAAGCAGGCGGAAGATTCCAAGGATAAATATGGATATCTGGCCAAATGGGAAAAGCTGGTGCACGATTTTATTTGGGAAAAGACAGAATTTGTGGACGCTTGGCGTTTTATGCCGGCCAAGCTCAAAGCCGGAATCAGGAAAAAGATCGTGGATGCCTTCACCGGTATGGCTTCCAAGCTTTTGCGCAAGACCATCCCTCGCCTGGCGGAACAGCTTCGCGTAGAGCATCGCATCGATGATTTTGACGAACAGTTTTCCCTTGATTTCTTCCGCAAATACTACAACCTATATGTGCATAAGTATCTGATCTATTTCTTCCTGGCGATCAATCTCATCATCGGCCTGGAAAATATGATCCTGTATCTGATTATCGGGTGAAAATAGCAGTAGAAGATGGGAAAAGGCACAAATCCGCTCTTACGGAAACTACGTAAAAAGGCACTGTACTATAACCTGAGCGCCGAAAACCAGAAATTAATCCTGCGCTTTTTGCTGGTGTGCATCTTTATCGCCGTGTTGCTTTTGCTCTCAGCACTGTTTACTTGGTTGCTGGAAAGCAATGGTAACACCGAAAATACCATCGAATCCTTCTGGGATGGCATCTGGTGGGCTATCGTAACCATTGCCACTGTGGGCTATGGAGATAAATTTCCCGTCACTTTCTTCGGAAGGCTGGTGGGTATGATCCTAATCGTCATCGGTTTTGCTTCATTATCGGTGTTTACAGGGCTGATTGCCTCCCTCTTTGTGGAGGATAGGCTCAAAGGAGCTAAAGGTTTGAAACAGGTAAGAATGCACAATCATGTGGTGCTCTGCGGTTGGAACAATACCGCACATTATTTTTTAAAGGCTCTGATCGATAAGAAAATGGAATCTACCGAGGTCTGTCTGCTCATGAACGAGACTCCGGAATTCTTTGAGTCCATCGAAAGCCAATATCCCTCTTTGGCCATTAGTTTTGTGAGGGGAGAGCCCACTCAGGAAGATGCGCTAAGGCGCGCAGCCGTATCAAACGCAGCCCAGGTGATCATCCTGGCAGACCACTCTCTGCAAGGCTCTATCGCCGATGATCGCAGCATCATTGTGGCAAATGCCATCCACTTTTTGGCCAAAAAAGATAAGATTACCGTGCAGCTTAGCAATCATGAAAACAAGCAGATGCTGCAACGCATCGGCATCAACAAAGTCTTTATCTGGGACGATCTGGGGGGATATATGCTGGCCGAAAACATCGCGGATCCGAATAATCTGAGCATTTACACCCAATTGGTGAAAAATGCAGAATCCAAAATCTGCACTTGCAAGATTACTGATGAGTTCTACGGCAAAGAATACGGCGAGCTCTACGATCATATTTATCAGGAAGAAGGGCACATTATGATCGGCCTTATGACCCGGGAGCCGGAGCTGGAGCTGGATACTATCTTTGATGACAATTCCTCTGCCATAGATCAGTTTATCAAGACCACCTTAAGCAAATCCCAAAAATTCTTTACCGAGAATAAAAGCAGCATCCGCTTCAATCCTCCCCGGCAGAGCATTATTCAGGATAGCGATCAGGCCATAATCCTGCGGTAGGAGGAATTATTATGAAAATCGAAACTCTGAAGAAAATCCGGATCTTTGATGGTCTTGGGGAAGATGAGCTCAGCTCGCTCATGCCCTATCTGAAAGTGGTGAATTTTGTCAAAGGCTCTTATGTGCTGAAAGAAGAAACAAAGGGCGAGCAAACCTTCATCCTGGTGAAAGGGAAAGTGCGTGTAACAAAAGACCTGGTAAAGGGCTTCGACGAGGATATTGCCTCCACCCAGAAGGTGCTGGCCACCCTCTCCGCAGACCTCCTGCCTACCTTTGGCGAAAACGGCATCCTGGGCCAGGCCCCCCGCAATGCCAATGTAATCGCCAGCGTGGATTGCCAGCTTTATACCCTCAGTAAACAGGATTTTGACCGCTTTGCCCAAGAAAACCACAAAGCTGCCTACTACATCATGAAAAACATCGCCCAAGTACTCAGCGAAAGACTGAATACCACCGATGAGAATCTGGTAAAACTGGCCACGGCTCTGTATATCGCCGTGCAGAATTAGCGTAGTGGCGGACTCCGTTCCGCCGACACCATCAAGCTTCAAACTCGCTCTGTCGGCGGAACGGAGTCCGCCAATACAGCGTAAATCACAATTAATAGTGCGGTGATACGATTTGAAATTTCACTTGATATCTTGTACGAGCTTATGAAAACGTAGCCGACGGCTGTTGAAGTCCATTCCGGCCGTTATTAACGCTAACACTAAAATAATCGAAGCCGGATTGAACTCCAAGGCCTTTCATTGTCCGTAGCGAAAATGTGTGTTTCAGTCGAGATAGATAGCAAATCCTATATGTATTTGATCCTTTCTCCCTCTCTCCAAAGCGTCGATCATGTCTTTATCTAGCCTTAATCAAGCGTTAAGAATTAACGCTTGATTAAGGCTAGATAGACATGTGATCAAGTGGCTCAAATGAGCAAGGAGAACCCAAGAATGCTGGTTTATCCGGATGAAAAAGACTCTCTTTGCCGCTTGAAGTCCAAAGTGCCGCTAAACTTATGGTAAATCGATAGTTATCTTAGGAACTTTGAACTCCAAGACTCACACGATCCGCGCGATCTGTATTAGATCATCATCATCATTCATATTCAGGACTTGGGTTTTCGCCCAAAACCCCTACAACCACATATGCAGGGCTTGGGTTTTCGCCCAAAACCCCTAGCTTTTTAATCCAACAAATCCTCTCGATCCGCCCGATCTGTATTCTATCATCATCATTCATATTCAGGACTTGTCTAAAATAGCGCCCCGTTCTCGCTTTGCAGGTATTAGGCCTGGATAATACGGATTGGAATAGGCTTTGGCCACTTATTCAGCTTAAAGTGCATAAGAAAGTGGCATGACTTGGGGAGAGGAATTGAACAGTCTCGGCAATCCAGGGGATGAAAGAGTAAAATTAGCTTATGATAAAAAGGAGACTGTGCAAGGAGTTTCGATTATTCTCCAAGCACTTAGCCCAGTTTTTCTAAGGTGCATCTGGCATACTCTCTTTTGTAAAAAGAAATGATCGATAAAGGCAAGTATATTCTTCGTGATGATTTGCTAGATGACCAAGCTAAATATCTGCTAAACTTGTCAAGAAAAGCTCGCCTGGAAAGATCTTGACCTGCTTTTCTCTCAGACTACAGGGGAAACAGCCTAATGTTGTTCGCTGTTTTGAGCGGTCTTGAAACCCCCATCCAGAATACTGCGTTATCTTTTACTTGACATAATACTCAAGTCTTGAAACTAATACTTTAGTTAAAGAATATGAAAGAGGAAAGATGGCTGAGATTATAATTTCACAAGCAGAAGCAGATAGCTTGTTCCAGATGCCTAAAGCGCGTTCGGACGATCATACGCATGATTTCCCACTTCCTGGCGAAAATGTGAGTATCAATCTGCAATCTACTGATGGCAGGGAGCGTTTTATCCTTGATATATCACGTGGCAAGATCGAAATTAAAAAAGCTACTTATCAATCCCGTTATCATAAAATTATTATTCTTAATCGGCTGGATATAGCTGGCCTCCTCATACAAATCCAGATGGTTCAATAGTAGATTGCCCACATATCCATAAATATAAAGAAGGATATGGCGATAAATGGGCTTATCCTCTACCGGATGCTTTCTCAAAAACAGAGAATCTTCTACAAGTTCTTGATGAGTTTATGCTCTACAATAATGTTATCGATAGCCCAATTTTTAGCGGAGGTGTAATATGAGCTTAATTGAAGTGAAAAACCTGGTTAACCAATACTCTACATGGCTAAAGGATAAGACCGCATTGCGGGCAGTGAATGATCATGTGGAAATTACTACGCCCTTTTTAGATAGACATAACGATCAGATACAGATATACGTAAAAAAACATAACAACGGCTTTATCCTTACCGATGATGGCTATACGATTAATGATCTTGAAACATCAGGCTGTGAGATAAATACAGAGAAGCGAAAAGCAATATTATTCCAAACTCTTAATGGCTTTGGAGTGAAGAATCTAAATAGTGAGCTATCCATCTTAACCAATGAATCTCGTTTTCCTCAGATGAAGCATAACCTAATTCAGGCAATACTTGCTGTGAACGACATTTTCTATACTGCCTCTGCAGTTGTAACAAGCCTGTTTCTGGAAGATGTTCAAGCTTGGATGGATGAAAACGAAATCCGCTACACGCCCAAAGTTAATTTTGCGGGGAAAAGTGGGTTTCAGCATAATTATGATTTTGTAATCCCAAAATCCCATGTAGCCCTGGAACGCATTATCAAAGCAATGAATAATCCTGATAAACCTCAAATCCAGAACCTGATCTTTTCCTGGCAGGATACACAGCTTATCCGTCCTGAAAATTCAATCCTCTATGCCATCCTAAATGATGCAAACACATTAAGTAACCCAGTCATAGAAGCATTAGCAAACTATGAGGTTGAACCCTTTCTATGGAGTTGCAAAGACCAGTACATCTCGAAGCTAAATGCCTGAATGAGTCACGTCTCAACTGTTGGCGTAACGTCCAACTCATAGTTTCCAGATAGATAAAGATATCCTGCTTTATCCATAAACTGCGGGTATCTTTCTGCCTCATAGACCCATACAAGCACTGTGACAGGTGATGTGCATTTGCTAAAATGGGCGAGACTTTGTAGTCTCCCAGGCTCAAAATTCAAATTCAGACAAAAAAAGCTTGACATGGCTTATATCCCTGATATTTAGATACATATCGCATCTTTAATAAAAAATAGACGAGATAAACGAAACATGCTAAGGAGTTAGCAAATGCTAAAAATTGAACATTACAAGAATCTGGAACAGCTTGAGCAAGTAGTCGCAAAAACTGCGTTGATAGACTTTCTTCATACCCATCTTAATCGCTTTCGGGACAGCAAATCTGCCATAGAGAAAGCGCTTGATTATGTCTTCAGCGAGGATATCGGACGCGGCGGATACATCCTTCTGGCTCTGGATGATGAACTCTTGGTGGGAGCCGTGGTGATGACCTATACTGGTATGTCTGAATTCATCCCGGAGTATTATCTGGTCTATATCGCGGTGGATGCCAGCAGGCGTGGGCAGGGAATAGGCGGTAAGCTGCTCGAGAAAACCTTTGCAGTGGCGGATGGCGATATTGCCCTGCATGTGGAGCCGGACAATCCGGCCATAAGCCTGTACGAACGCCTGGGATTCACCACAAAATACGCTGAGATGCGTTGGAAGAAGAGCTGAAGATGGCACGTCTGAAAGTTCATGTTGATCGCCTCATTGAAAATATCGAGACGATCACCGCCTTTATGCGCAAGCATGAAAAGGAATGGTCTCTGGTCGTAAAAGTATTGGGCACGGATAAAGCGGTATTGGCCAAGATCTTACAACATCCGGCCGTGCTGGGGACACATTCGATTGCTGTCTCTCAATGGAAATCCCTGCGCCTGATCAAAGAGCTGAATCCCACGCTTCGAACCATGTATATCAAGCCACCGTCCATAAAAAACGTGGCTGAGATCGTAAAGTATGCGGATATCTCTCTAAACAGCACGATAGCAACCATCAAAGCTCTCAGTGGCGAGGCAGTGAAGCAGGATAAAATGCATCAGATCATCGTGATGGTGGAAATGGGAGAATTGCGGGAAGGCATCAAACGCGAGGGCTTGATCGAATTTTATAACAAGATTTTCAAATTACCGAAGCTGCAAGTGATCGGGATCGGCACCAATCTGGGCTGCATGTATGGCATTCAGCCTACTTACGACAAGCTGATCCAACTGGTGCTTTTTGAACAGATCATCGAAGCCAAGTTCAAGCGCAGCATAGAATTGGTCTCTGGAGCCACCAGCATCACCATGCCTATCATGGAGCGGGGCAAAGTCCCTAAGGGGATCAATCATTTCCGCATCGGAGAAGCCGCCTTTTTGGGTACTTCTCCCTTGCAAAACAAACCCATCCTTGGCCTGAATACCGGTGCTTTTACCTTTGAGGCAAGCATTGTGGAGCTGTACAAAAAGGCAAATCAGCCAGACGGAATCATCAGCGATGCTGCGATAGGCAATACAGCGGAAGATACTTTAGATGATAACGAGAACACCAGTTACAGAGCTATCATGGATTTTGGTGTCTTGGATGTAGATGCCGAACACCTGATTCCGGAAGACCCCGAGATGTATTTCTTTGGCAATAGCAGCGACCTCACGGTGTATGATCTGGGAGATAATCCCCGCGGCTATAAGACAGGCGATACGATCAAATTCCGCCTCAAATATATGGCGGTGGCGAAATTGATGTATTCACGATTTGTGGAAAAAGAGATCATTAATTAATGTAGAATTTATGATGTAGAATGTAGAATTTATGATGTAGAATGTAGAATTAAGCTCAGATCCTCCAATAATTCTACATTTTAAATTCTACATTCTACATTAATTCTTCTTCTCCTTTGGATGTCTTGATGATTGCAGTCAAGATT
>Ga0265295_1002085_pt1 | contig 32978 bp, 30 predicted proteins | sample Munlansysbiofilm_FD_192503 | JGI IMG/M metagenome (GOLD analysis project Ga0265295, IMG submission 192503) | Leachate microbial communities from a municipal landfill in Southern Ontario, Canada - Methane capture system biofilm | ecosystem: Engineered > Solid waste > Landfill > Unclassified ... | reverse complement strand
CCATAGACGTCACGGGCCGAATGCCCGGTGGCCAGGATCACCGCCTCGGCAGGCCACTGCTCCCCCTCGGCGGACACCACGCCGCCAACCCCTCCGCCCCGTTGGCGCAAGCCGGTGACACGGCAGTCGAAGTGTACCTGCCCACCAGCATCGAGAATCGTCTGACGCAGCCTGGCGACGATTCGGGGCAGTCGGTTGGAGCCGATGTGCGGATGGGCCTCCACTCTGATCCGGGGATCGGCCCCGTGATCCACCAACCGCTGCAAGACCTTGCCCACGTCGCCGCGTTTGGTGGATCGGGTGTAGAGCTTGCCGTCCGAGTAGGCCCCCGCGCCCCCTTCCCCAAAGCAGTAGTTGGCCTCGGGATTCACCACGCCGCTCCGGTAGAGCCCGGCAATGGCGTAGCGACGAGCGGTGACATCCGGACCGCGCTCCAGGATGACGGGCCTGAGCCCGTGCGCGATGAGTTCCAGAGCGGCGAAATAACCGGCGGGACCCGCCCCCACCACGATCACCGGCTTGGCATCCCGGGGGAGGGGCGGCAGGGGGGGCGGAGCAGGTGGCTCGGCCGCCGCCGGGCCGAGGGCCACTGTGATTTCGTAGCAGGGTCGGCCGCGCCGGGCGTCGATGCTGGAACGTAAAATCCGGTGCGATGGCAGGGCGTCGGCCGGAAGCTTCAACCTATCGGCCAGACGCCGGTCAAGTTGGACCGGATCGTTCGCCTGGTCAGGCGGTAACCGCAAGGTAATGCGCTCCGGGATGTCGGCAACCAACGGTACAGTGGGTCGCTGGACCGGTGAAATCGGCTTTTTTTCTTCCATATCGGCGAACATACCGGCATCCTCATCGGATTTCAATCAACGGCGAGCTACCCTGAAACCCCGGATCAAATGCAGCTTGACTTTTTCAGCTATCGTTTCCATTTTTAAGAAAGATTCTCGTCTGACCCCTTTCGGATTCCTTTGGCAATCAAATGTTGGAAGGATACTCGACAGAAAGGAAGGAAACACCATGAGTGAACTCGTCCGAAGGCAAGTCTGCAAATGCGAACACTGCGGCAACGAGGCTGAAATGGTGGTCACCTGCACCCTCCCCGATGCCGATGCGCCGGCGACTGAAGCCGATACCACGGCCGGTGCGCCGCGTCGTGTTCTGGGGCACGCCACATGCAGCCACTGCGGCAACGAAGCGGACATGTGGATCGATCTTTAGTCCTCGTCGGCAATCTGCTTTTCCACCGGACAAACGCCTCGAGAAAAACAGGGGACGCACATGGAAAACGACAAATCGACGGTCAATACCGGTCTGCGCGGCGTCACCGTCGCCAGCACCCGCATCAGCCATGTGGACGGCAAGGCAGGAAAACTCATCTACCGTGGCTTCCTCGCCAAGGATCTGGCCGAGTCGGCCACTTTCGAGGAAGTGGCCCATCTGCTCATCTATGAGGGTTTACCGGACGCCGAAACCCTTGACGGTTTCCGGCGACAGCTCGCCGCGGCCCGTCCCTTGCCCGAAGGGCTGATCGCCGCGTTGAAATCCCTACCGCCCGACAGCCGGCCGATGGACGTGCTCCAGGCCGCCGTCTGCCTGTTGGCGGCCGACGACGCGGAACTGACCGACCAGAGCCTCGCGGCCGAGCAGCTACGGGCAACGCGTCTGGTGGCCAAACTGGCCACGCTGGTGGCCGCCTGGCACCGCATTCGGCAGAACCTGGCCCCCGTGATGCCGGATCCGGATCTCGACCATGCGGCCAACTTTCTCTACATGCTCTCCGGCCAACGGCCGGAAAGGGACGTGGCCCGCTTTTTCGACGTGGCCCTGGTGTTGCACGCCGAACACGCCTTCAACGCCTCCACCTTCACCGCCCGCCAGGTCGCCTCGACCCGGGCTCACCTCTACGCCGCTGTTTCGGCGGCGGTGGGATCCCTGTCCGGTGAACTCCACGGCGGGGCCAACGTGCGAGTGATGGAGATGCTCAAGGCCATCGGTTCCCCGGAGAATGTTGAGGCCTATGTCCATCGCATCCTGGACGAAGGGCAAAAGATCATGGGCCTGGGACATGCCGTCTACAAGGTCGACGACCCCCGGGCCCACATCCTGGCCCCCATGAGTCGAGAAATGGGCCGCCGGGTTGGCCAACCCCAGTGGTATGAAATGTCCAAGCTGCTCGAGTCCAAGGGCAAGGCGGCCTTCAAGGCCCGCAAGGGAGTCGAGATCTTCGTCAACGTCGACTTTTACAGTGCCTCGTTGTTTTACGCCATGGGCATTCCCATGGACCTGTTCACTCCCGTATTCGCCGTTTCACGGGTTTCCGGCTGGAGCGCCCATGTCATCGAGGAGCGTTTTGCCCTAGCGGCACCCAAACCGGCCCTTTACCGGCCCGGCTCCGATTACGTGGGGGACTACTGCGGGCCGGCGGAATGCACGTATGTCCCAATGGAAAAGCGATGAATCGACGTCCAGCGCACCGGGTTGTCGTTGACATTGGGGCCGTCATGATTTAGGTACGTTTTTTCAAACCTTTGGGGGAGGTTTTCGGCCTTGGGCCGTTTTTTTTGCCTGATCAACCGGGAAGGAACATCGTGGAAACAGAAACAAACCTGCGGATGACTCGCCAGCGGCAAGTCATACTGGAAGAATTGCGCCGAACCCCCTCGCACCCGGGAGCCGACGAACTGTACGCCCGGGTGCGAAAACGACTTCCCCGCATCAGTCTGGGGACCATCTACCGCAACCTCGAAGTGTTGTCGGCCAGTGGCGAAATCCAAAAGATTGAAACGGGCGGGTCCCTCAAGAGATTCGACGGCAATCCCGAACCCCATTATCACATCCGCTGCCTGCGCTGTCAGAAAGTGGTGGACGCCCCGGTGGCGGTCCTGCCGGACATCGAGCGACTGCTGGAGGGAAAGACCGATTTCATCATCACCGGTCATCGCATCGAATTTCTGGGCATCTGCCCGAAGTGCCAAGCCGAGGCCGAGTCCGAGAACTGATGCCGTCCCCCATTGCCGCCCCATAGCGCCGGGCACCGCCGCCGCTCAGGCGACCCCAAGCTTTCCCTGAAGCCAATCACGGACTTCGCCATCGGCCGCCCAAACCCCTTTGTGGTGACCGACCCGTTCCAGGAAACGACGCTCAATGGGCTCGGGCATCTTGATTTCGGCCAGTTCCTCCGCCTCGTCCGAATTGCGGCGGATCAGATAAACCACCGGCCTGCGCCAGGTGTTGACGACGAAGTAGTGGGTCACATCGTTCTTGGATCGGATGACGTAGTTGCCCCGCGCCCAGTTGTTGCCCCACTCCAGGTAGAGGCGAACGGCTTCCTCGGGTGTCATGTCCCAATCGATGGCGTTGACGAGATCACGATCTTTGGCAATGCGTTCTAAGGTCGCCATGGGATACCTCCTTGACATACATCTTCACGAAACCGGGATAACGGAACCCGAACATGCCACATGGACCAGCGGGCGGGTTTTTCCCCGGCCGATTTTCGGTGGCCTCTTCAATAAAAGTTAATAATAATTGTTATCAATTTAGAGTCAAGTCGATGACGCGGAAAAGGTGGGAACCCCCATGGCTCATTTCTTGATGATCGATATCGGCGCCGGAACGATGGATGTCCTCTGGTACGACAGTGAAACCGGTCGCAATTTCAAAGCGGTGGTTCGCTCGCCGGTGTGGTGGGTGGCCGAGCAGGCCGCCGGGGCGGGCGATCTCGTTGTGACCGGAGGAGAAATGGGCGGTGGATCCGTCACCGGCGCGCTGGCGGCGCGCGCCCGAAACCACCGGGTATCCATCACCCCCGAGGCGGCCCACACCTTGAACCACGACCCACAAAAAGTGACCGCCCTGGGGCTGGAGATCGTGGACCGGCCGACGGCGGACCGGCTCATCGCCGCCGGAGTCTCCGCCCTCACCCTATCGGACATCGATCTGCCCCACATCCGTCGGATCGCCGACGCCCTGGATATCCCCTTCGCCTTCGACGCCGTGGTGGTCTGCGCCCAGGATCACGGCATGCCGCCGGCAGGGGAGTCCCATCTCGATTACCGCCACCGCTGTCATGCGGCCGCCTTGGATGCGGATCCCTCACCGGCCGCCCTTCTCTACCGGAGCGACGAAGTTCCCGAAACGTTCAACCGCCTGCGCACCATCGCCGCCGATGCGGCGCGCCTGCCCACCAAGGCCGTCTACGTGATGGACAGCGGCATGGCGGCCATCCTGGGCGCCAGCCTGGATCCATGGGCCGTGGCCAACCGGGATATCATGGTCCTGGACATCGCCACTTCCCATACGGTGGCGGCGACCCTTCGTCGTGGCGAAGTGGCGGCCTACCTGGAGTACCACACCCGTGACCTGACGGCGGAACGTCTGGACACACTGCTGCCGGCCTTGGCCGACGGCCGTTTGACCCATGCGGAAGTCCTGGCCGGAGGTGGTCACGGCGCCTATACCCGCCGACGGGTCGGGTTCAACGGCCTCGGTGTCATCGTGGCCACCGGTCCCCGCCGGGCCTTGGTGCGAGACACCACCCTGCCCATCATCTACGGCGCGCCCTTCGGCGACAACATGATGACCGGCACCACCGGCCTCCTTGAAGCCCTTCGCCGGCGGCTGGCACTGGCGCCCATCGATTATATTTAAAATGATCATCTCGGCGGTCCGTCGCCAAAACCCAGCCGACAGCGTTCCCTTGCGAGGTTGTTTAAAAATTTTCTTGCCGAGAATCGTTATTGTTGATTAGGTATTGAGCATTCCGTCGATTTCCCTCAAACCGGTTTCCGTTCAATCAAGGACGGTAAACTTTCTCGTTAATGAAGCGTCCGTCCGTCGTCAGCCTCGGCCTGTTTCTGGTTCTGGCGTTCACCGGCACGCTCTGGTCCCAGGGTGTCCTGAAAACGGGAATGGATTCGCCCCTACAAATCGTAAAGACCCGCAAGTACCTGATGCACACCGTCCGCCTCAACTTCGAAGACGGTGCCAAGAAATTCGAGGCCGGGGTGATGGAGGCGATGGGGGCGTTGCAGCAAAGCTGCGGGACGTGCCACAACGCGTATCGCGGCAGCTTTTAGGCCTCAGCTTTCATCAGAGGCCTTGGCTTCTGCGGATGGACCGGTCATTGCCAGTGCAGTTTCGGTTTCATCCAGATACTGGCTCAGGTGGGTCACGCGCCGATCGAACCAGAGCCGCTGATCGTCCCGGATGGGCTCTTCACGGGGAAAATCCAGGGTCCGGTAGTTGATCGGCGTACCGTCCCGGTAGAAGGCAAAGTCCAGGTGCGGCCCGGTGGCCAGTCCGGTCTGGCCCACGAAACCGATGACCTCTCCGCGCTGCACCCGGTGTCCCGGGCGAATCCCATCGGCAATGCGCGACAGGTGGATGTAGCGACTCTCGTAACGGCTGCCATGCCGCAGGCGGATGTAGCGCCCGGCGTTTTTGTCGTAGCCGGCACGCATCACCGTCCCGTCACCCACCGCCATCACCGGCGTACCGGTGGGGGCGGCATAATCGATGGCCAGGTGGGGACGATACGTATTGAGAATGGGATGAAGCCGCCGGTGGGAAAAGCCGGAGCTGATCCGGTTGTACTTCAGCGGGGCCGGCAAAAAGCGACCCTGGACGCTACGGCCGTTTTCATCGTAGTACCCCCCGCCGCGGCCGTCGTCGTAGTAGAAGGTGTTGTAGGAGGTCCCGCCGTGGACCATGCGGGCCGCCCGGATCTTGCCGGAACCGATCCTCCGCCCTTCCACCAAGCGCTCCTCGAAGACCAGCGCGATGCGGTCTTCGGGCTGGAGATGAAACAGATCCACCGATTGCCCCAACACCTCGTCGAGGGAAACGATGAGGCCGGGATCCACCCCCTGGGCCTGCAGCGCCTCCCACAGGGAGGAGGAAACGGTGGCGGCGGCGGTGCAAAGCCTGGTTTCCACCGGTTTTTGGGCCGCGTGAACGCTCACCGGCGCCGTGAGATCGAAAACCACGTAATCGGTGGCCGTCGCCTCGTAAACAAAATGGCGCGGCTGGCCCTTGTCATCCAGGAACAGGCTGTAAGACTGGCCAGGCCGGAGCTGACGCAGGTCGAAAACGCCTCTGCTCGCCTCAGCCAGAGCGGCGATCCGCTGGGCGCAAAGGCCGTAATCACCGAGAATGCCGGCCAGGGTCGCCCCCTCTTGCACCTCTCCCTCGCAGACCTCAAGGCCTTGGAGACAAATCCCGTAACGTGTCTCCACCGTTTGCGGGGCCTCGACCACCGGTTCGGCGGCGAGGGCAACGGCGGCCATGGGTGGATTTTTTTCCACCCCCGCCAAGGGCGTGGCGGATTCTTGGGATCCATCACGGTTTGAACCGATGCCGACACCGAGGAAACAGATCGCCATCCCCAGGAGCAACACTACCGGCAGGGTCCACCGGCGTGTCGGCAACCAGCGGCGCCGGTATCCTCTCCGGGGCAACCTTCCCGTGCTTCCGCGACCGACCAGCGGTTTCCGATACCGATCAGACATAACTGGCCCGGGTGGCCTCATCGGCCATGGTGGGCGCAATCAGCGGCTTCCACTGCGGCGCGTCCCAGGTTCCCAGGTGGGTGTGCATCTCGAGATAATGGGTCGGAATGGGATGGGTCCCCACCACCACTTTGACCCCGAAGCGTTTTTCCAGGAAGGCCTTGAAGGTTTCGATGTACGGGCAGGGCGGATATCCCACCACCAGGCCGGTGGCCAGGTGGATGACCTGGGCACCGTTCTTGACCATTTCCTGCCCGGCGTACTCGATGTTGCCCCCCGGGCAGCCGTCACAGGTGGTATACCCCACCAGCTCCGGCTCAGTATCGGTGTAAATGCTGAAAGCGCCTTCCTTGTTGCGCATTGAGCGCAGGCACTTGCCCCCGGCGCAACGCCGGTACCGGTCGCAGATGATGATCCCGATCTTGGTCTTGGCGGTCATGGTGGATCCTTTCGATTCGGGCGTGTTAGGGGACTCCGGCCGCTTGGCGGCTGCGCCTTGCGGACGCACAATTTCCTTGTATCACGGCTTCTATCCGTCTCGGTGACAAATAACTGCCCGTGTTCTATAAATAAATCCGGAGCACAGGTCAAGAAAAGCCTGCCGGCGAACATAACGGAACCGGCGCCGGCAAAAAAACCACCGACGCCGGTCCAAAATCGCCTCCGTTGTTAAAACGGCTTTACGCCAATTCCAGGGCGCAGGCCATCGACACCCCCCCGCCTCCGCAGAGGGTCGCCAGCCCGAGGGTATTGCCCCGCTTGCGCATGGCGTAGATCAACGACACCATGATCCGTGCCCCGGTAGCGCCCACCGGGTGGCCGATGCCGATCCCCGAACCGTTGACGTTGACGATCTCCCGATTGAGCCCCAGCTCCCGCTCGCAGCCGATGTACTGGGAGGCGAAGGCCTCGTTGACCTCCATCAGTTCGAAGTCGGCGATGGCCATACCGCTGCGGCGGATCAAATCCTGAACGGCCGGCACCGGCGACAGGCCCATCACCGAGGGATGACAGGCGCCACGGCCCACCGCCCGAATCCGCGCCAGAGGGGCAATGCCCATCTCCCGGGCCGTATCGGCGCCCATGATCACCATGGCGGCGGCCCCGTCGTTGATCCCGCTGGAGTTCCCGGCGGTCACCGTACCGATTTTGGGAACAAAGGCCGGGGGGAGTTTGGCCAACTGCGCCATCGTCAGGCCGGGGCGAAAATGCTCGTCCCGTTCAAAAATAACCGGCGGCTTTTTGCGCTGGGGCACTTCCACTGGCACGATTTCCTCTGCGAAATCGCCTTCCCGGGTGGCGCGCTCCACGTTGTGGTGACTGCGCAGGGCGACCTCGTCCATCTCCTGGCGGGTGATGCCCATGTGCTGAGCGATAAATTCGGCCGTATGCCCCATGATGTAAGGTTTGCCGACAAAAAAACTCAGCGGCGGCTGGCTGGCATCCACCGGCCCGTCTTCCGGATGAGGGATCAGATAAGACCCGCAGTGCAGCCCCCGGATGAGGGCATCGACGAAGGTCTGGTCCTGCAACCGGCATCCCCAGCGGGCCGCCGGCACCTCGTAGGCCACCCCGGACATGTGCTCCACCCCTCCGGCGAGGATGATGTCGGCCATGCCGGCCTGGATCATCGCCATGCCGCTGAGCACGGATTCCATGCCCGAAATGCACACCCGGTTGATGGTCACCGCGGGGATCGAGTCCGGGATACCGGCCATCAGCGCCGCTACCCGGGCCGTGTTCAGGGTGTCCGATGGCTCCAGGCAGAGACCGAATCGCACATCGTCGATGCGGGCGGCCTCGATGCCGGCTCTTTCGATGGCGGCTTTCATCACCACGGCGGCAATCCGGGCCGCGTGGCTGTCGCGCAGGGTCCCGCCGAAAGCGCCGATGGCGGTACGGCAGGCCGAAACAATCACAACGTCTCGCATGAGAAAAATATCCTTTCCAGTTTCAGGTTAAAAAATCGAGATCAAAATCAGATGCCGGTCACCGGCGGTCCGTCGGGCCACGGGCTGGCATTGATCCATTGGCCCCACTTGTCTCACAGTCCGCCGAACCCCTTTTCGTTGATCTCCACCGCGGCGCCCTCGCCGTTGACGATGGCCTCGATCCGGCCCCGGGTCAACGGCAACAGGGAACGAATGTAGAAACGGGCCGTCTGGATCTGGCCGTCGTAAAAGGCCGCCTGACGGTTGCCGGCGATGAATTCGGCGCCATGGGAAGCCTTGGCGCAGAGGGCATCCAGGCGCGGTGCGGCCACCTTGGCACGCCACAGGAGCATCCACGCCATGATCAGGTCACCCATGGCATCCAGAAAGGGCATGGCATGGGCAAAGGCCACCTTGACCCGCGCCCCTCCGGCTTCCCGGGCCAGGGCCAAGGCGGCCTTTTCCAGTTGGTCGGCGGTCGCCAAAACCCCCGGGCACAGATCGGCCAACGCCGCAACGGCTTCGGCCTCGCCCACGGTCTGCCGCACTGCGGCCAGAAAATCCATGAAAACCCCACCCTTTCGCAGCGCCAGCTTGCGACCGAGCAGATCCATGGCCTGGATGCCGTTGGTGCCCTCATAGATGCTGGTGATTTTGCAGTCCCGGGCGAGCTGCTCCACCGGGTATTCGCGGGTGTAGCCGTAGCCGCCGTAGACCTGCATCGCCTGGGTACAGACCTCGAACCCCCGGTCGGAACAGTAGCTCTTGATCACCGGAATCAACAGGTCGATGAGATCCTGCCAGTAGGCGGCCTGGGCGGCATCGGCGGCCGTCTCCTTACGGTCGAAGGCCAGGGCCACGTAGTAGAGGAAGCTGCGCATACCGTCCACGTGGGCCTTCATCCACATCAGCAACCGGCGCACGTCCGGGTGGACGATGATGGGCACGCTGGGGGCGGTGGCATCCTTTCCGGCGGTGAGGTCGCGGCCCTGGCGCCGCTGGCGGGCATAATCCAGGGCGTAGAGATAGGCCGCCGTCGCGTGGGAAAACCCCTGGAACCCCACATCGAGGCGCGCCTCGTTCATCATGTGGAACATGATGCGCATCCCCTGGTTGGGCTCTCCCAGGAGCCAGCCCCGGCATTTTCCACTGCCGCCCAGGGTGAGGCTGCACGTGGGGCTGCCGTGGAGCCCCATCTTTTCCTCGATGCCGGTGCACACCACATCGTTGAAGTCGGTCATGCGGCCATCGGGCTCCACCCAGTACTTGGGCACTAGGAAAATGGAAATCCCCCGGGTGCCCGCCGGCGCCCCTTCAATGCGCGCCAGAACCGGGTGAATAATGTTCTCCGTCAGATTCTGTTCACCGTTGGTGATGAAAATTTTGTTGCCGCTGATGCTGTAGGTGCCGTCGGGGTTGGGTCGGGCCGTGGTGGTCAGGGCCCCCACATCGCTACCCGCCTCCGGTTCGGTGAGCAGCATCGAACCGCCCCATTGGCCGGTGTACAGTTTCTTGAGAAACAGGGCCTTTTGCTCGGCGGTGCCGAAGCGTTCGACCATCTTGCCGGCACCGTGGCCGAGGGTGGCATAGGCGGTAAAGGCGAAATTGGCCCCCACGAGGTACTCGTTGGCCGCCTTGGCGATGACGTGGGGAAGCCCCTGCCCGCCGAGCTCCGGGTCCTCGGTCATGGCAATCCACTCGTTTTCCACGAAAAGCCGGTGGGGACGCCGGAAGCATTCGGGCACCGTCACCTGGCCGGCCTCGAAGCGGACCCCTTCCCGGTCGCCGGCGGCATAGGTGGGCAGGATCTCCTTGATGCCGAAGTCCCGGGCCGCGTCGATGACCATGTCGCAGGCTTTCCGGTTCAGATCCCGGTAACGGTCGCAATCAAGGAGGGACTCGACGTCAAACTGCTCGTAGAGGACGAAATCGATATCCCGGCGGTCGGCAATCAGCTGGGCCATGATGGTCTCCTTCGCTTGTGGACAACGGTGGGCGCTTTAGGGCGCATTCTGAAAAGGGTCGCCCCGCTTCATAGGAGATCGGGCTTTTGATTGTCAAGCCTTGACACCGGGCCCCCAGGGTCCCGTCAAAGTTTGGCGATGATCCCTTGGAGGGTTTTTTCCGGTTTAGACCATGCTCCCGTCTGTGTTCTCAACCGCAGATCCCTCGTCGCTGACGCTTTTCTGAGTGACTAACGGAGTGACTAAAATTACGAGTGACTAAAGTGACTAAAGTGGTGGCGTCGCTTTGCTCCGGCTTTTATAAAACTGCCAGGATTCCTTCACTTTAGCTCACCTTAGCTCACTTTAGCTCACTTGACACTTGAATTTTCCCGTCTCATGCCCAACGTCGGTGAGGCATCCGCGGTTGGGAAGATCGGCGCAAAACGGTGCCATTCGGCAGGCTTTACATCCGGCCATCGATGCGCCAGAATGAACCAAAATGCTCTCCTGGGCACAGGGGAGGAAACCGGGGGAAAACGCCATGGCTCAACCCGTTGTCTATGGCCAGTTGACCGATCTGATTTCCGGCGAATCGCTGGCCGATACCGAGGACGAGCGCCTGCGCCAGCAGATCGCCCGGCGCCTGCTCACGGAATGCGGTTTTTCCCGGCAGCAGATCCGATGCCGCCTGCAGGTACCGATCGCCGCCGGAGAAAAACACGCCGAGGTGCCGTTGGATTTTTTGGTTTCCCTCGAAGGGGTGCCGGCGATGATGATCCGCTACGGTCCCGGTTCCATCGTCACCCGTCATCGCCCGGCGCTGGCGCTGGCCCGCCTCCTGGGCCCCCGCATCGTACCGGTGGTGGTGGTGACCAACGGCCGGGAGGCCGATGTGCTGGAGAGCAGCCGGGGACAACTCATCGGCAGCGGGCTGGAGGCCATCTTGACCCGTGAAGCCCTCGAAGGCCGCCTGGCGGCCACGCCGATGGCGGTGGTGAACCCCCGCCAGGCCGAGATGGCCGCACGGATCGTGTACGCCTTTGAAATCGACGGCAGTTGCGCCCTGGACGCTCATCTTGACACGATCTCGACGGCAGCTAAAAAATGACCGATGATGAACTGATGCAAGCGGCCCTCGACGAGGCCCGCAGCGCTCTGGCCCGTGGCGAATTTCCCGTCGGCTGCGTCATTGCCGACCAATCTGGAATCCTGGTCCGCGCCGGTCGCCGTAACAGCGTCGGCCCCCGACCCAGCGAACTGGCCCATGCCGAGATGAACGCCCTGCAGCGGCTGGAGGAGATCTCGCCGCCCCCCGAGGGGAAACATCTGACCCTGGCCGTCACCCTGGAACCCTGCCTCATGTGCTACGGGGCAATTCTGCTCGCCGGGATCGGAAGCATCGTCTATGCCTACGAGGACGCCATGGGCGGAGGGACCGGCTGCCTGCTGGAACGACTCGGACCGCTGTACGCCACCCGCCGCCCACGGATCAAGGCCGGGGTGCGTCGGGAGGAGGCCCTGGCGTTGTTTCAGACGTTTTTCGCCAACCCCGCCGCAACCTACTGGCAGGACAGCCTGCTGGCCCGCTACACCCTGACCCGAAGGCCCCGGGAAGGCCAACAGGCCTGAAATCGGTTATCCCGGGTTCTTCGTCGAGCCGTGGCGGTGTGATGCGTCGTCCGGGGCACGGGCAATCCATTGGGGGCATCGCCGGCCCAAAACACTTTTTTTGGTTGCATTTGCCGATCCGATCGTATATTGGACTGGGCATTTATAGGGTTGCCGCACTGGCAACCGTCAAAGCTAATCGTTTCAACACCAGGAGGTGCCGGTATAGCTCTTTTGAGACACGTCATTCCAACGCGTGCGGACCAGACCCGGATCAATCGAAACATCAGGGCCAAGGAAGTTCGTCTCATCGACGCCGAAGGAGGGCAGATCGGTGTTGTATCACTTGCCAGGGCCCTGGCAACGGCTGCCGAACATGGCTTGGACCTGGTGGAGATTTCGCCCAACGCCAATCCGCCGGTTTGCAAGATCATGGACTATGGTCGGTTCAAGTACGAACAGACCAAGAAAAAGCAGGAAGCCAAGAAGAAGCAAAGCACTGTCCAGGTCAAGGAAATCAAGGTTCGTCCAAAAACCGGCGATCACGATCTCGAAACCAAGATTGGCCATATCCGAAAATTTCTGGCCAAGAAGGACAAGGTCAAGGTGACGGTGATGTTTCGCGGTCGGGAAATCACCATGGCCAACCAGGGACGAGAGCTACTGAAGCGGATCACCGAGACCATCGGTGAGGAGGCAGTGGTGGAACAGATGCCGAAATTCGAGGGGCGAACCATGATGATGATCCTCGCACCACGGCCGCATTGAGATCCGCCGGAGGGAGGCGACCGGACGGCCAATACATGGTTTTAACCATGGCGTGATACGCCCACCGCGGCGCTCACGCCATCTTCATTTTCTACTTTGACGACGATTGTCGCTACCCACGACAAGGAGTTGCCCATCATGCCGAAAATCAAGACCAACCGCGCCGCGGCGAAACGCTTCAAGCGCACCGGAACAGGCCTGTATGCTTACAACAAGAGCTACCATAGTCATATTCTGACCACCAAGTCCGCCAAGCGCAAGCGCCGTCTGCGCAAGGGTCAGATCGTGGATGGCACCAACATGAAAGCCGTGCGGCGCCTTCTGCCCAACGGCTAAAATCACTGGCTGCGCCGTCAAGGCGCGGCCAATCTTCAATCCGGTCGCCGTCGGCCATACGGTGCGCCGCCGGCGCCACGCTTCAAGGAGATCGTCATGCGCGTTAAACGCGGATTCAAAGCAAGACACCGTCGCAACAAAGTATTGGCTCAAGCCAAGGGGTTTCGGGGCGGCCATAGCAAACTGTTTCGCACCGCCGCCGACACCGTGGATCGTGCCTTAGCCTTCGCCTACCGGGACCGCCGGGTCCGCAAACGCGAATTTCGGCGCCTGTGGATCGCCCGCATCAATGCCGCTGCGCGGCTCAACGATATGAGCTACAGCCGGTTCATGCACGGACTCAAACAGGCCAATGTGAGCCTGGATCGCAAGGTCCTGGCGGAAATGGCCGTATCGGATCCGGCCGGCTTCGCCAAGCTGGCACGCCTGTCCGCCGAACAAGTCTGATGCCTTCCCGGCAGGGCGGTCCTTTTCCGGCACCGCCCTGCCGCACCGATCGGTTTGCCGGTCCGGTGTCCACTCCCAACGATGATCAGGCCCCTACCGTGCAACAGACCCTTGAACAGATTCGCACCGACGCTCTGAAGCGGTTGCAGGCCGCTGAGGACCGGGAGGCCGTTCAAGCACTGAACGTCCAGTTTCTCGGCCGCAAGGGCGCCCTGACCCAGTTTCTAAGACAGATTTCCACTCTCCCGCCCCAGGATCGCCCCGCCGCCGGTCAGGCGGCCAACCGCCTCAAAACCGAGCTGGAGGAAGCCCTGTCCCAACGCCTGGTGGCCCTGGAGGCTCGGCAGCAGGCCGATGCGGATCGCATCGACGTCACGTTGCCGGGACGACCGGTCCCGGTGGGTTCGCTGCATCCGTTGACCCAAACCAGCGTTGAAATCTGCGAGATCTTCGAGCGCATGGGCTTCGACATCGCCGAGGGCCCCGAGGTGGAAACCGACTACTACAACTTCGAGGCCCTCAATGTCCCCAAGGACCATCCGGCCCGGGACATGCAGGACACCTTCTACGTATCGGACAACATTGTGCTGCGGACCCAGACCTCCCCCACCCAACCCCGGGTGATGGAGCAACAGCAGCCCCCGGTGCGCATCATCGCCCCGGGAAAAGTCTACCGCTGCGATTCCGACCTGACCCACACCCCGATGTTTCACCAGGTGGAGGGATTGCTGGTGGATACCCGCGTGACGTTCGGGGACTTGAAGGGCGTTCTGACGGAATTCGTTCGCCAGATCTTCGGCCCGCGGACGCCGGTGCGATTTCGCCCGTCCTTCTTCCCTTTCACCGAACCAAGCGCCGAGGTGGACATCGGCTGCACCATCTGCGGCGGAGCCGGTTGCCGGGTTTGTTCCCACACCGGCTGGCTGGAGATTCTTGGCTCGGGGATGGTGCATCCGGCCGTGTTTGAAAAAGTGGGCTACGACACGGACCGCTATTCGGGTTTTGCCTTCGGCATGGGAATCGAACGCATTGCCATGCTCAAGTATGGCATCGACGACCTGCGCCGTTTTTTCGAAAATGATCTGCGGTTTTTGAGGCAATTTTAAGATGAAGGTCAGTTGGAGTTGGTTGACCCAGTACGTCGAAGTTGATCTCCCGCCGGCCCGGGTGGCCGAGGCGTTGACCATGGTCGGCCTGGAGGTCGCCGCCGTCACCGATCGCTACGGGTTTCTGGAAACGGTGCGGGTGGGCCGGATCATCGAGGTGTTCCCCCATCCCCGGGCGGACCGGCTCAAGTGCTGCCGGGTGGACATCGGCGAGGGGGTCCGGACCATCGTTTGCGGCGCCCCCAACGCGGCGGCGGGCCGTCTGGCGCCCTGCGCCCTGCCGGGCACGGAAATGCCCGGAGGCCGGGTGCTGAGGGCGGAAGCGATGCGCGGCGTGACTTCCGAAGGCATGCTTTGCAGCGCCTCAGAGCTGGGTCTGGGTGCCGATGCCGACGGCCTGATGCTTTTGGACGATCATCTGACCGTCGGTGCGCCCCTCAACCGTGCCCTGAACCTGAGCGACCCGGTGCTGGAGATCGAGCTGACGCCCAATCGACCGGATTGTTTGAGTATCCTTGGCATCGCGCGCGAAGTGGCGGCCATCTGTGGCAAGCCGCTGACATTCCCATCGCTGCCGTCCCTGCCCGAAGGCGACGAGATCCACCACGAGACCTCGGTGCAAATCCTCGCTCCGGATCACTGCCCCCGCTACGCGGCCCGCCTCCTCTCCGAGGTGGCCATCGGTCCTTCGCCGGATTGGCTTCAGGACCGTTTGCGGTCGGTGGACCTGAAACCGATCAACAACGTGGTGGATGTGACCAACTTCGTGATGATGGAACTCGGGCAGCCACTGCACGCCTTCGACTTCGACCGCCTCCGGGGCGGACGTATCGTGGTGCGCACCGCCGCCGAGGGCACGCCCTTCGTCACCCTGGATCAAAAGGAGCGCCACCTCACCGCCGACACCCTGATGATCTGCGATGCCGAGGGGCCGGTGGCCATCGGCGGGGTCATGGGGGGCCTCGACTCGGAAATTCAGGCTTCCACCACCCGGGTGCTGCTGGAAAGCGCCTGCTTCGATCCCGTTTCGATCCGCAAAACCGCCAAACGTTTCCACTTGTCCACCGACGCCGCCTACCGCTTCGAGCGCGGCGTTGACCCCCACGGCACCATCGTCGCCTTGAACCGCGCCGCGGCCCTGATCCGGGAAGTGGCCGGCGGTCGCCCGGTATCGGGGCACATCGATGTTCATCCCCGGCCGGCACCCCGGACTGTCATCCAGCTCGATGTCCACCGGGCCAACCAGCGCCTGGGCACCGACCTGGACGGCGGCCGCATGAAAACACTGCTGGAGCAAATCGGATTCGGCGTCTCCAACAAGCGCCTCGACCACCTCGAAGTGCGCGTTCCCTCGTTTCGGGTGGATGTCTCACGCAGCGAAGATCTCACCGAAGAAATCGCCCGGCGCCATGGCTATGAAAAGATCGCCACCACCCACCCCGTCCTGCCGGCCACGGGCAGACGGCCCGCCGGTGACTGGGCCATGAGACAACGCCTGCGGGAACGGATGGCCGGCCTCGGCTTTGCCGAGGTGATCACCTACAGTTTCGTTCATCGCGACAGCGGCGATCGGCTGCGTTTGGCCGACGACGATCCCCGGCGACGCGAAGTGGTGATCCGCAATCCATTGAGCGAAGACCAGGCCGTCATGCGCACCTCGCTGGTGCCCGGTTTGCTGGAGACCGCCTCGCGCAACATCGCCATGGGCAACCGTCATCTGAAGCTCTTTGAAGTCGGCAAGGTCTTCGTCGCGGCCAAAGACAGCGACGACCGTCTGCCCGAAGAAACCCAGATGCTCGCCGCCCTGTGGACCGGGCAGCGTCAGGATGAACATTGGGCCCAGGATCGGGAGAAACGCCAGGCGCCCTGCGATTTTTTCGACCTCAAAGGGGTGTTGGAGGCCCTGCTGGAACAGCTCGGGATCGCCGGCGCGCGCTTCGGCGCCATGGCCCCGGAACACTGTGACTGTACCCGGCCGGGACTCAGCGCCTGGGTTGCCGTCGAAGACCGGCGCATCGGCTTCATCGGGGAAGTCCACCCGGACACCCGGGTCGCCCTGGACCTCAAGCAGCCGGCCTTGGTCTTCGAGCTGAACCTACCGCTGCTGACCGGGGAGATCCCCGCGGGACGTCAAAGCCAACCGATTCCGCGGTTTCCGGCCATCGCCCGGGACATGACCCTCATCGTGGAGGCCACCGTGGAAAGCGCCCGACTGGCCGAGGCCATCACCGCAACCGACGAGCCTTTGGTGGAAAGCGTGACGCTCTTCGATCAGTACATCGGCGACCCGATTCCCCAAGGCCGCAAGAGCGTTTCGTTTCGGATTACCTATCGCAGCGACCAAGGCACGTTGGTGGACGAGCAGATCAACCCGTTGCACCAGAAGATCACCGAGCGGCTGCTGGCCCGCTTCGGTGCCGCCTTACCGACCTGACCAGACCATGGCCGTGTCTCACGGCAGGAGCCCGTGTCGGCGGTATGAACGATTTATCGGCCCATCTCCATCGCGATGCATCCAAGCGCTACTACCGGGTTCGCGAAGCCAGCGCGATCACCGGGGTGCCCGGTTACGTGCTGCGCTTCTGGGAGAGCCAGTTTCAAACCCTCAAGCCGAAGCGCACCGCCTCGGGCCACCGGCTCTACCGCAAGGCAGACCTCGACCTGATCCTCGCCATCAAGCGTCTGCTCTACGATGAGCATTTCACCATCGCCGGTGCACGTCAGCATTTGCAGATCGCCCCAGCCGCCACCGGCGAGCGTTCCGAGCAGGAGATGCTGACCCGCGTCTACCACGAGTTGAAACAGCTCCGGGGCCTGCTGGACGATCCCTCCTGAAAATGTATTGACAAGCGCCTCCGTCTGGCTTAAAAAAGCTAACTTGGTATGCGGGCATAACTCAGCTGGTAGAGTACAAGCTTCCCAAGCTTGGAGTCGCGAGTTCGAATCTCGTTGCCCGCTCCAAAACGAAGTCCCGCCTTTCATGGAGGACGGTTATCCTCAGTGAAGGGTTTTTCTGTTGCGGTAGATTTTCGAGCGCATCGTCAGGAGCAAGGTTCCGATGAAAAGGTAACCCCCTCAAGGTTTGAGTTGCGGCCGTAACCATCGAAATCTACCTCACGGGAAAAACGGGCAAATGCCCGTTTTTTGTTTTTCTGGAACAAGGATATCTATTTGAAACAAAAGAAGAAAAACATTGCTGACGCCTCGCTTTCGTCACCGGTGGCACCGGCGGTGGTGGTGGAGGCGGTCCGCCGCCATGCCGAACCGCTGTGCACCGATGCCGGCTATGACCTGGTGCACTGCGAGTTTCAGCGGGAACCGGGCGGTACGACGTTGCGCCTGTACATCGACAAGCCCGGCGGTGTGAGCCTGGAGGACTGCGTGGAGATCAGCCGCCAGGTCAGCGATGTGCTGGACGCCGTCCTCGACGAGGGGCTCGGCCCTTACAACCTTGAAGTTTCGTCCCCGGGAACGGATCGCCCCATCAGCCGTCCGGCGGATTTCGAGCGTTTCACCGGCTACCCGGTGCGCATCAAGGTGGCCACCGCCATCGGCGGGCGCAAGCATTTCACCGGTCGGTTGGCCGGACTGGTGGACGGCCAAGTCGCCCTGGAACAGGGAGACACGACGGTTACTCTGGCCCTCGAGAACATCGTGCGGGCCCGGTTGGTGGCCGATTGACGGCCTTCTGGCGACCGGCCTGACAGAATGGAGACAGCGGATGTTAATCTCGGATATCAAACGCGTCGTTGATCAGGTGAGCCGGGACCGCGGCATCGACCGCGAGGTGCTCATCAAGGCGCTGGAGGAGGCGCTGCGGTCGGCCGCTCGCAAGCGTTTCGGCAGCAAGGCCGACATCGAGGTCCAGTACAACGAGGAAATCGGCGAAATCGAGGTGTTCCAGTTCAAGGAAGTGGTGGAAACCGTCACCGAACCCGAGGTGCAGATCAGTCTCGCCCAGGGGCGTCAACTGGACCCCGACTGCGAGCTGGGCGATAGCCTGGGCACGAAGATGGACACCACCAGTTTCGGCCGCATCGCCGCCCAGAGCGCCAAACAGGTAATCATCCAGAAGATGAAGGATGCCGAACGCGACGCCGTTTATGCCGCCTTCATCGACCGCAAGGGGGAACTGATCAACGGTATCGTCCAACGCGTCGACCGTGGTGACATCATCGTCAACCTCGGCACCACCGAAGGTATCGTCCCCTCGCGGGAACAGGTGTCACGGGAAAGCTACCGCCGTGGAGATCGAATCCGGGCCTACATCATGGATATCCTCTACGAGACCCGCGGCCCCCAGATCGTCATGTCTCGCACCCACCCCAATTTTCTGGTTCAGCTCTTCAAAACCGAGGTACCGGAAATCTCTGAAGGCATCGTCACCATCATGGCCGTGGCCCGGGAAGCGGGGGTGCGTACCAAGATCGCCGTCTCGTCCAACGATTCGGACATCGACCCGGTGGGGGCCTGCGTGGGCATGAAGGGCAGCCGGGTGCAGAGCGTGGTCCAGGAGCTGCGGGGAGAAAAGATCGACATCATCCCCTGGCATGTGGATCCGGCCAAGTTCGTCTGCAATGCCCTGGCACCGGCGGAAATCTCGCGGGTCATCATCGACGAGGAAAACCGCTCCATGGAGGTGATCGTCCCCGACGAGCACCTGTCCATCGCCATCGGCAAGCGAGGCCAAAACGTGCGCCTGGCGTCCAAGTTGACCAAATGGCACCTGGACGTGATCAGTGAAAGCAAGTACAGCCAGGCGATGCGCGACGGATACGATTCCCTGGTGGCCGTGCCCGGCATCAGCATCAGCTTGGCCGACACCTTGTATGAAATGGGATTTTTCTCGGCCGAGGAACTGAGCCATGCCAGCATCGAAGACTTGGCCCAGATCCGCGAGCTGGATCCGGAAAAAGCCGCCGAATTGATTCACAACGCCGGCACCGTGGCCGCTGTGACCGTCCGTACGCCACCTGAGACCCCGGCCGTCGGTGATGCCCCGGCCGATTCTCGGCTCCCCCCCGACGCCATAGAGAACGCTGAAGTAGCGGGAGAGACGGAATCACAGGACGCCCCGGGGCCGGCCCCGACCGTAGAGTCGGCGGCGGACACCGCTCCGGCGGCCGAAGCACCGGAAGCACCGGAAGCGGGAACGGAACCGCTGGCAACCGATTGACATTTTCGCCGGCGCGCCTCGTGCGGCATGACCATGCCGGCCCGAAACGAGACAACCGCTGAGCCCAGGCGACCGGATCCGACGGTCGGACGTTTTTTCCAAGCCGGATTGAGGGGGAATGGATGGCAAAGATCAGAGTCTATGAGCTTGCCAGGGAGTTGAACCTGAAGAACAAGCAGCTTCTCGAAAAGCTCCAGGAGATGCAAATCGAAGTGGCCAGCCACATGAGCTCCCTCGAGGACGAGGTCGTCGCGCAGATCAAGCAGAACCTCTTCGGCCGCAAGGAAAAGGAAAAGGTTGCCCGAGACACCCGGGTCAAGCCCACGGTGATCCGGCGACGTCCCAAGACGGCCGCTGAGCCGGTGGAGGAAGCCCCGGTTGCCGAAACACCCGCCACTGAGGAAATCGAGGCGGAACCCATCGAGGCAACGGCCGAAGTCCCGGCGCCTTCCGCCGAGGAGGCGCCGGTCCCCGAAGCGCCTCCGGCAGCGGTCGAGGCCGAAATTCCACCGGAACCGGAATCTGAACCGGAACCTGAACCGGAGCCCGAATCGGCGCCGGAACCGCAGCCCGAACCAGAACCCGAGCCAGAGCCCGAGCCAGAGCCTACGCCAGAGCCTGCTGCGGAACCAGAACCCGAGCCGGTGTCAGCGGAGGCCGCTACGGCGCCGGAGCCTGAAACGGCAGCGGCGACCTCACCCGTCGAAACAGCGGAAACCTCACCCGAAGCAACGCCTGTTGAAGCACCGGAACCGCCGGCGGCGGCACCGGTCTCTCCGACCAAACCGGCTTCCGAACCGGCGCGCCCGGCCCCCAAGGCGCCTTCCAAGGCCAAGGCCAAGAAGGACACCCCTGCCAAGATCATCAAGCTGCCCGACCGTCCGGTGAAGCCCGAACCCAAGGCCAAACCGCTGCCGGGGGCGGGGGAACCCCGCAAAGAGGAAGAAACCAGCGAAGAGGCCCAGCGCAAAAAGAAGAAAAAACGGGCCGAGGAAGAAACCGACAAACGCTTTTTCAAGAAGAAGATCTCTTTCCGCAAAAAGGCGGTGGTGGAGGGGGAAGACCTCTATTCCGCCGAGGCCAGGGGACGCAAGGGACGCAAGGGCGGCAAGGCCAAGCCCCCCCCGGCCCAGAAGCCCCAGATCACGGTGGCCAAGGCCATCAAGCGCCGGATCAAGGTCGATGAAACCATCGTGCTCAGTGAACTGGGAAAACGTATGGGCCTCAAGGCCAACGAGCTGATCGGCAAACTGATGAGCATGGGGGTGATGACCACCGTCAATCAGACCATCGATTTTGAAACCGCGACGTTGGTGGCCAACGAATTCGGCTACGAGGTGGAAAAGGCGGCTTTCGAAGAAGAAACCCTGCTCAAGCCCCAGACCGACGAGCCCGGCCATCTGCTGCCCCGGCCCCCGGTGGTCACCATCATGGGCCATGTGGACCACGGCAAGACGTCTCTGCTGGACGTGATCCGCCAGACCCACGTCACCGAGGGAGAGGCCGGGGGGATCACCCAGCACATCGGCGCTTACCATGTGGCCACCGAAAAAGGGCAGATCGTCTTTTTGGACACCCCGGGCCACGAAGCCTTCACGGCCATGCGCTCCAGAGGCGCTCGTCTCACCGACATCGTGGTGTTGGTGGTGGCCGCCGACGACGGCGTCATGCCCCAGACCGTGGAAGCCATCAACCACGCCAAAGCCGCTGAAGTGCCCATCATCGTGGCGGTGAACAAGATGGACAAGCCCGGTGCCGATCCGGAAAGGGTCATGCGACAGCTGGCGGAGTCCGGCCTGGCGCCGGAGCAGTGGGGCGGCGAAACCATCTTCGTGCGCGTCTCGGCCAAGCAGCGTACCGGCATCTCGGAGTTGCTGGAGATGATCTTGCTGCAAGCCGAAATGATGGACCTTCAGGCCAACCCGGAAAAGCTGGCCAAGGGGCACGTGGTGGAAGCCAAGCTGGACGCCGGGCGCGGCGCCGTGGCCACCATCCTGGTTCAGGAGGGCACCTTGCGCACCGGAGACCCGGTGGTTTGCGGGGTTCACTACGGCAAGGTCAGGGCGCTCATCGACGACCTGGGCAACCCGGTGGAATCGGCCGGACCGGCCATTCCGGTGGAAATTCTCGGACTCTCGGGAGTCCCGGCCGCCGGCGACGAGATGATCGCCCTGGCCGACGAGAAGGATGCCCGCCAGGTCAGTTCCCACCGCCAGCAGAAGCAGCGCTCCAAGGAGCTGGCCAAGTCCAGCCGCCTCAGCCTGGAGACCCTCTTCGAACAGATGAAGGAACGCGAGGTCAAGGAGCTGAACCTCATCATCAAGGCCGACGTGCACGGTTCCATCGAGGCGCTGAGCGACTCTTTGGTCAAACTGAGCAACGAAGAGGTCAAGATCAACATCATCCATGCGGCCACCGGAACCATCACCGAATCGGATGTGTCCCTGGCCACGGTGTCCGATGCCATCATCATCGGCTTCAATGTCCGGCCCAATGCCAAGGTGCAGGCCATGGCCACGGAGGAAAACGTCGATATCCGCTTCTACAACGTCATCTACACCGTCATCAAGGAGGTGCAGGACGCCATCGTGGGGCTGATGGAATCGCGTTTCGAGGAAAAGCTGCTGGGCCGGGCCGAGGTGCGCCAGGTGTTTCATGTACCCAAAATTGGCGCCATCGCCGGCAGTTACATCACCGAGGGCAAGGTGGTCCGCGGCGAACGGGCGCGACTGCTGCGCGACGGGGTGGTCCAGTACGAGGGCAAGATCGGTTCCTTGCGCCGCTTCAAGGACGACGCCAAGGAAGTGCTGGCCGGATACGAATGCGGCATCGGCATCGAAAACTACAACGACATCAAGGTCGGGGATACCATCGAGGTCTTTTTCATGGAGGAGATCCGACCGAAAGTCGCCTCGCCGGCCCAGTCCTAGCCGGCGCAGCGCTGGAAGGCGGACAGGATGGTGGTCGGCTGCGGCCGCATCGTTCTGAGAATCCACGACTGCCGTTCGCTCAAGGCCAAGCGTCGGGTGGTAAAGGCCGTCATCGCCCGGATCCGCAACCGCTTCAACGTTTCGGTGGCTGAAATCGAAGACAACGACGTCTACCAGCGGGCCGTCATCGGCTTGGCAGTCGTCTCCAACGCCGCCGGCGAGGTGGACGCCCGGATCGAAAAGATTCTGGACCATGTCGAAGAGATGGGCCTGGCCGAAATGGTGGGCAGCGAAATGGAGATTATTCACCTATGAAGCCGTTTTCCCGCGCCGAGCGCGTCGCCGGTCACATTCAACGGGTGCTGTCGACCATCCTGATCAAGGAAACCGGCGATCCGCGCATCGCGACGGCCACCATCACCCGTGTGCACGTCACCGCCGACCTGCGCCTGGCCCGGGTCTATTTCACCGTCCACCCCGAGACCAACGACCGGCAGGCGGTTGTGGAGGGGTTCCGCAACGCCAAAACCTTCCTCAAGCGGCGTCTGGCACCGGAGCTGACCTTGCGCTACATGCCGGAACTGGAGTTCTTCTACGACGAGACCTTCGACCAGGCGGCTCGCATCAACCAGATTCTCAAGGCCCTGCAACAGAACGATGCAGTCGATCATTCACCAGTTGACCCGGAATAAACGGGTGCTGCTCACCACCCACACCCACCCGGACGGGGACGCCATCGGCAGCCTGCTGGCGCTGGGATTAAGCCTCGAACGCATGGGAAAAACCATTGCCATGGTGGACGACGATCCGATTCCGGCCATCTATCGTTTCCTGCCGAAAGTGGATCGGATCACCCGTCGGGTGCCTTCCGGTGTCGATTTCGACATCGCCGTGGTGTTGGACTGCGGTTCGCTCCAACGGGTGGGCGCCGTGGCCCGGGCAGTGGCGCTGATGCCGGTGGTGGTCAACATCGACCACCACGTGACCAACGAGGCTTTCGGTGATTTTCGCCTGGTGGATGCCGATGCTTGCGCCACCGCCGAAATCATCTACCGGCTCATCCGGGAAATGAGCGTCCCGATTGACAAAATCGTGGCGACAGCGATATATACAGGAATTTTTACCGACACCGGTTCGTTTCGCTTTTCCAACACCAATTTGGAGGCGTTCACCATCTGCCAAGAAATGGTGGCTCTGGGCGTGGATCCCTACCAGGTGGCCAAACATGTTTATGGCACCTATTCCCTGGGACGGATCAAGCTGTTGAATATGGCCCTGGATTCCATCGAGCTGACGGCCAACGGCAAGATGACCATCATGACCCTGTCCCTGGAAATGTTTCGCGAGACGCGCACCCAACCGGAGGACGGCGACGGGTTGATCAACTACGCGCGCCGCATCGAGGACGTCCGGGTGGCCGCCCTGATCCAGGAGCTCAACGGGAATTCGCCGGGCCAGTACCACGTCAGCCTGCGCAGCGACGGCAGCGTCGACGTGGCCCGCATCGCTCAGGCCCGCGGTGGCGGTGGCCATGCCTCGGCCGCCGGCTTCAGTGTCACGGCGCCCCTGGCCGATGTGAAGGCGGACCTGCTGCGTTTGGCGGAGCAACTTTGAGGGCTGAACCCATCGGGGGCGTTTCGCTGAACGGGGTGATGGTCATCGACAAGCCCGCCGGTGTCACCTCGGCCCGGGTGGTGGCGACGGTGAAACGGATCCTGAAGGGGGCCAAGGTCGGTCACACCGGCACCCTGGATCCGGCAGCCACCGGGGTGTTGGTCTGCACGGTGGGAGCGGCGACGCGCCTGTCGCGGTTTTTTCTCGCCGCCCCCAAAACGTATCGGGCCACCTGCCGCCTGGGAGTGGACACCGACACCCAGGACGCCGAGGGACAGGTGACCGCCACGCGCCCGGTGACGGTGGATGAAGACCGGGTGCGGGCCGCAGCGGCGCGATTCCAGGGAACCATCACCCAGGTCCCGCCGGTTTTCTCGGCCCTCAAGCACCGGGGCGTGCCGCTGTACCGTCTGGCCCGCGCGGGCAAGGCGGTGATCAAACCGCCACGGCCGGTAACGGTTTACCGGTTGGCGGTGCTGGCGGTGAATCTGCCGGAAGTGGTGCTGGAAATGGACTGTTCGGCGGGCACCTACGTCCGTACCCTCTGCGCCGACCTGGGCGAAGCGCTGGGATGCGGCGGACACATGACCGCCTTGCGGCGAACGGGCTGTGCCGGTTTTACACTCGAGGACGCCGTTTCCCTGACAACCCTGGAGGAACTGGCCGGGCAGGGGCGCAGCGCCGAACGGGTCATCGACATGAATACCGCTCTGCGCCAGATGACCGATGTCACGGCAACCCCGGCATTGGCCCGGCGTATTGCCAATGGCGGCCGCCTCACCGCGGCGGATATTCCGCCGCCGGTCGGCCAGGAAACGTTGAAGGTGGTGGACAGCCGGCAGCGACTGCTGGCGGTGATCACCCTTGATCCGGAAACCCAACGCTATCGTTATATTTGTGTCATGCCACACCAACCGTAACGTGAGACGAGGAGGAAAAAGCAAGTGGTGCTGTCGACGGATGACAAGAAAAAACTCATAGACCAGTACAAGCTTCACGAATCGGACACCGGTTCGCCCGAGGTTCAGGTGGGGCTGTTGACCCAGCGCATCACCTATCTCACCGAACATCTCAAGGTTCACAAAAAGGACCACCACAGCCGACGCGGATTGTTGATGCTCGTCGGCCGACGGCGGCGGTTGCTCAACTACGTCAAGGGCAAGGACGTCAATCGCTACCGCACCATCATCGACACCCTTGGCCTTCGGCGGTAACGTCCGTTTTCAGCCGATGGCCGCCCCCGGGGATCGTCCAGGGGTCGACCGCCGTAGGATCAACGTCGAAACGGCAAGATCCAAAGTTGTACCGGTCAGGCAGTCCGCTTGGGCCGGAATCGGTATCGCCTCGACCCAAGGATGGGGTTGAAGCCGGATTTGCAGGGCGGGGCAGCAGGAGAACACATGGAAAAATCAGTCAGTTGTCAAATCGGCGGCCGCACGCTGAGCATTCAGACCGGCAAAGTGGCCAAACAGGCTTCCGGTGCCGCCGTAGTGCAATACGGTGATACCATCGTGCTGGTCACGGTGGTGGCGGCCCATGAAACCCGCGACGCGGGTTTTTTACCATTGACCGTTGAATACCAAGAAAAAATTTACGCCGCCGGCCGGATTCCCGGCAACTATTTCCGGCGCGAGATCGGCCGTCCCTCCGAGAAGGAAACCCTCACGGCCCGCCTCATCGATCGCCCTATCCGTCCTTTGTTCCCCAAAGGATGGCGCTACGAAACCCAGGTCATTGCCACGGTCCTTTCCATGGACCGGGAAAACGATCCGGACATGCTGGCCCTGATCGGCGCCTCGGCCGCTCTGGAGCTTTCCGACATCCCCTTTGCCGGTCCCATCGCCGCGGTGCGCGTCGGTCGCATCGATGGTGAACTGGTGGCCAATCCGTCGCTGCCGGACCTGGAGGGCTCGGACATCAATATCATCGTGGCCGGATCGGCCACCGGTGTGGTGATGGTGGAGGGCGGTGCCGATATCGCCAGCGAGGAGGACATGCTCGAGGCGATCTTTTTCGCCCATGCCCAGATGCAGCCCATCATCGCCATGCAGGAGGAGCTGTGCCAAAGCTGCGGCCGCGCCAAGCGCCCCTATATCGTTCCGACGCCGGAAGCCGCTCTGGCTGAGCGGCTGGCGGAACTCAACGGTGATCGGTTGCGCAACGCCTTGACCGTGCCGGAAAAAATGGCGCGCCATGAGGCCGTGCGAACCGCCAAGGCCGAGATCGTGGCGGCCCTGGAGCCGGAACTGGCCGAGCGCAAGAACGAAATCGCGGAAATTCTCGACGATTTGCAGAAGAAAATCAGCCGCGACCTCATCCTCAAAGAAGGGCAGCGCATGGACGGCCGCCGTTTCGACGAGGTGCGGCCCATCACCTGCGAGGTGGGAATCCTGCCCAGGCCCCACGGCAGCGCCCTGTTCACCCGGGGGGAAACCCAGGTACTGGGGGTGCTGACCCTGGGCTCGGGGCAGGATGAACAACGGGTGGAGACCTTGAGCGGGGAAGAGTTCCGCCCCTTCATGCTCCACTACAACTTCCCGCCTTTTTCCGTCGGCGAGGTCAAGCGCCTGGGCGGCCCGAGCCGTCGTGACATCGGCCATGGCGGCCTGTCCACCCGCGCCCTGGAAAGGGTGCTGCCCGACAAGGAGAACTTCGACTACACGATTCGTCTGGTCTCGGAAGTGCTCGAATCCAACGGCTCTTCGTCCATGGGCACCGTCTGCGCCGGCACCCTGGCGCTGATGGACGGTGGCGTGCCGATCAAGGCGCCGGTGGCCGGTATCGCCATGGGCTTGGTCAAAAGCGACGACCAAGTGGTGGTGCTCACCGACATCCTCGGCGACGAGGATCATACCGGGGACATGGACTTCAAGGTAGCCGGCACCGACGAGGGCATCACCGCTCTGCAGATGGACATCAAGATCCACGAACTGTCCCGGGAGATCCTGCAGCAAGCCCTGGCCCAGGCCCGCGAGGGGCGGCTTCACATCCTGAAAACGATGCTCACCGCTCTCAAGGCGCCCCGGGGCAAAATCTCTCCCTACGCCCCGTGCATCACCACCATCGATATCAACCCGGACAAGATCCGCGACATCATCGGACCGGGGGGCAAGGTGATCCGCGCCCTGCAGAGCGAGACCAACACCAAGATCGACATCGACGACTCGGGGACCATCAAGATCGCGGCCGTTTCAAAAGAAGACGGCGAGGCGGCCATCGAACGCATCCGCGCCCTCACCATGGAGCCGGAGGTCGGTCAGATCTACGAGGGCAAGGTCGTCAAGGTGATGGATTTCGGCGCCTTCGTGCAGATTCTGCCCGGCACCGACGGGCTGGTGCACATCAGCCAGTTGTCCAACCAGCGGGTGACCAAGGTCACCGATGTGGTCAAGGAAGGCGATACCTTGCGGGTCAAGGTGCTCGAGATCACCCGGGATGGCAAGATCCGCCTCAGCCACAAGGTGCTGCTGGAAGAAGAAGGCCATGACCGGCGACGTTGAGTGTATCCGGCTCCCCAACGGGATCCGGATCACCACCCGACGTATGCCCCATGTGCACAGCATCGCCATGGGGGTCTGGGTCGATGTGGGGGCCCGCGACGAGGCCGCGGCCGACAGCGGGCTCTCCCACATGATCGAGCACATGATCTTCAAGGGAACCGAACGCCGCAGCGCCTACCAGATCGCCAAGGCCTTCGACGCCATCGGTGGCCACACCAATGCCTTTACCTCCCTGGAGACCACCTGCTACCACGCCAAGGTCGTCGACACCCACCAGGAAGCCATGGTGGACCTGCTGGGGGACATCTTCCTCCACTCGACGTTTTCCCCGGAGGAAATCGAGCGGGAACGCACCGTCATCCTTCAGGAAATCCGGATGGTGGAAGACAGCCCCGAAGAGTTGGTCCACACCTTGGCCGGCCCCCATCTCTGGGGCGATCATCCCCTCGGCCGCTCGATCCTGGGTCCCCCGGAAAACCTCGTCGCCTTGGATCAACAGCGCATCCAGGCCTTCGTCCACCGCAACTACCGGCCCGAACGCATCGTCATCGCCGCGGCCGGAAACCTCTCCCACGACCGAATCCGAGAACTCCTCGCGCCGACCTTCGGCGCCTTGCCCCCCGGCGAAACGTCCGTTTCGCCGCGTCAGCCGCCCGTGGCCCAGGCGCCGATCCGGGTGGTGGAGCGGCCCCTGGAACAGGTCCATCTCCTGCTGGCGGGCCCCGGCCTGAGCGTCACCGACGAACGCCGCTACGCCTACAGCCTCCTCAACTCGATTCTGGGGGGCAACATGAGTTCCCGTCTCTTTCAGGCCATCCGGGAACAGCAGGGGCTGGCCTACTCGGTCTACTCGTTCGTTTCCACCTTCACCGATTCGGGAATGATCGGCGTTTATGCCGCCGTGGCGCCTGAAAACACCCGGGAGACCCTGGTGCGCATCGTCACCGAGCTTCGACGCCTGGCCGATACCCCCGTGGGCGCCCAGCGGCTGGACGATGCCAAGGCGTTCACCAAGGGTAGCCTGCTGCTGGCGGCCGAAAGCAACGAAAACCAGATGATGCGCCTGGCGCAAAACGAAATTTATCTGGGTCGGTTCATTCCCATGGCCGAAGTCACCGAACGCATCGACGCCGTCAGTGCCTCGGAAATCCAGGATCTGGCCGGCGTTCTGCTCGATCCCCACCGCCTGTCCCTCACCGCCGTGGGACCGGTGCCGTCCGGAGCGGTGGAGGCGGCCGGGTGGCGGCCGGATCGCTCTGGTCGATGAACGACGTGCTGCGCATCGCTTTTTTACGACTGCGACCGGATCTCGATGGCGACATCCCCCTGCCGCGCTATATGACGCCCCGGGCCGCCGGCATGGACCTTGCCGCGGCGCTGACGGCACCTCTTTCCCTGGCGCCGGGACAGATCGAATTGATTTCCACCGGTTTTGCCATGGCCCTGCCCGACGGCTTCGAGGCCCAGATCCGGCCTCGCAGTGGTCTTGCCGTCCGCCACGGGGTCACCGTGGTCAACGCCCCGGGCACCATCGACAGCGACTACCGGGGAGAAATCCGGGTGGGGCTGATCAACCTCGGCCCCGTTGCCTACACCATCCAGCGTGGCGACCGCATCGCCCAGATGATCATCGCCCCGGTGCGCCAGGCCCTGCCCTTTTTGGTGGAGACCCTTCCCGCCACCGCCCGCAGCGACGGCGGCTTCGGACATACCGGTGCCTGACAACCTTTCGCCATCGCCCGGCCACGGCATCCACTTCTGCGTGCTGGCCAGCGGCAGCAAGGGCAACGCGGTCTACGTGTCCGACGGTGAAACCACGGTACTCATCGATGCGGGACTCTCCGGAAAAGAGCTGGAAAAGCGGATGCGCCGCCGCAATCTTTCGCCGGAGCGCATCAACGCCATCGTGGTCAGCCACGAGCATACCGACCACATCCGTGGCGTGGGGGTCATGGCCCGCCGTTATCAGGTTCCCGTCTACCTGACGCCGGGAACCGGACAAAACGGCAGCGGCCTTTTGGGCCGCATCACGGATGTCTTCCATTTCCAGCCCGGTCATTCCTTTTGCATCCAGACCCTCGCCTTTCATCCCTTCGCCCTGCCCCACGATGCCGCCGATCCGTCCGGATTCACCGTTGCCAGCCGGGGCGTCAAGCTCGGCATCGCCACCGACCTGGGGATCGCCCCGGCAATGGTCCAAGCCCATCTGGCCGACTGCCAGGCCCTGGTGCTGGAGGCTAACCACGATCCGCACATGTTGGTGGAAGGCCCCTACCCCTGGCCCCTGAAGCAGCGCATTGCCGGGCGCACCGGGCACCTGAGCAACGCCGATAGCCGGGACCTGCTCGGTCGGGTGCGCCACGACGCACTGCGCCACGTGGTGCTGGCCCACCTCAGCGAAGTCAACAACACCCCGGAATGCGCCCTGAACGTGGTGGCCGAAGGCCTCGGCCCCTGCCGGGCCAAGCTGACGGTGGCCACCCAGGACCAGCCGACGGAGCTGATTACGATTTTATCCTGATCAAGTTTTTCAACGCCGTTTCAGCGTTCGATGCGGAAAATCAGGTCGCCCCCCTGGGCTTCGGGGCCGTGGGAGATCTCCAGGTCCAAGTAGCGGTTGATGTTGTAAACGGTGATGACCTTGCCCACGCCGTCGAACAGCCCCACGGCGTAGCGCACCAGGAGGCGGGAGTTGATGCGCTTGCCCACGGTGAGCTGGGTGCCGTAGAGCCCGTCGTCGGTGTCCAGCCCCAGTTCGTCGAAGCCGACGGTCTGCCCGATATCCCGGGCGATGTCGTCCGCCCGGGCGACGCCCAGGCCGGCCAGGGCATTGAGCAGCATCGTGGCGTCGGCGCCGGCGCCCCCTTCCGACAACCGTTTTCCGGTGAGCAGAAGGCTCAACGCGTCGCTCTCGGACAGATCCGGCACGGAGAACACCCGGCTGCGGGGATCCCTCAGGGTGCCCGTGAGTTCCAGTCCGGCCTGGTAAGCGCCCGCGGTACGCGAGGCGCGCACATCCAGGCCCGGGTCGTCCAGGGGGCCGTTGAAGGTGAGCCGGCCCCGGGTGATGCGCAGATCCTGCCCGTAGGCTTCATAACGGCCCTCCTTGATGTCCACTTCGCCAAAGGCGGCGATGGGGTCGTTGCCGCTGCCGCGCAGGCGGATGCGACCGGCCAGGCCGGCGGAAAACCCCATGCCTTCCAGATGCACCCGCTCGCCGAGCACGACCTCGACATCGGTACGCACCCGGTAGCCGGCGGCCGTCTTTTCCTCCTGGCGGGCCAACACCAGGTCCGGCGATTCGCGTACCACCCCCTCCGGCAGGGTGTGAACCTGCGCTTCCACCCGGGGCAACCCAACCCGTCCCCGGACCTCGGCCGCCTCCTGATCCGCCTTGACGGTCAGGGCCGGACTGGCATCCACCACCAGCTCGGCGGTGCGCAGCACCGGCAGCGCTTCGCCGTCGAGGGCCAGTTCGAGGCGCCACTCGGGCAGTCGGGCCAGTGATCCCTGCCCGGTGATTTGCAGCCGGCCCCCATCGACCCCGGCCAGTTCGCCCGCGATGTTGAGCTGTTGGTTTTCGTCGATATCCAACCGCAGGCGTCCTTTCTGGTAAGCGACCCCGGTATCCGGTAGGTTGAGGGACAGGTTGTCCAGCGTGACGCGGCCCTGGGGCGCCGGCTGTGTCAGGGCGCCGGCCAGGGTGAGACGGACCTCGGCTTTCCCGGAAAGCTCGGACACGGCGGGGATGAACGCGTTGAGCCAGGCAAGATCGGGGATTTGCAAGTTAATTCCACCGGAAAGCGGCTGCCCGCCGTCCAGTTGGGCGGAAATCTCGCCATCCAAAACCGCATCGCCGGACAGTCGCGCGCCGATCTGCGCCTGAAGCCGCTGATCGCGCAGGGTTGCCTGAATGCGTGTCTCGCGGTAGTCGACGGCCAGCGGCGCCTCGGTCAATCCACGGACAATGATCCGGTTGTCCGGCAGCGTCACCTCGACTTCCCCGGCCATTGTTTCGCCGATGCGCGCCTCGGCGGCAAGGATCATCTCACCCGGCAGGCGCAGGGCCTCCGGAAGCACGGGCCCGGCCAGGGCCAACGGCAAACGGGCCTGCAAGGCGACGAGGAGATCCTGGTCTTCCCGGCGCGAGGCCGACAGGCAGACCTGGCCGGACACCGGTGCGGGCTGCTTGGGCGCCCCGTCGGAGACTCTTGTCCTGGACGGCTCGGGCGCCAGACAGGCCTCCTCCAGCAACAGTTCCTTTTCGGACAGCACCAGGGCCGCCGGCCGGGCCAGCCCCCAGTCGCCGGCCCGGGTTCCCCGCAACGCCAGACGGGTCAGACGACCCTGCCAACGGCGCTCGTGCAGGCCGCCTTGCAGCGCCAGTGCCAGGCGACCGTCATCGCTGCGGGCCGACAAGACCAGCGCGTGTTGGTCAAGGCTTCCGGTTAGTTTCGCGGTGACCGCCTCCACCTGCTGGTCGGCCGCCACCAGCCGTTTCATATCGGCCTCCAGCAACCATTGGTCACCGTCGGCGGTGGCGCGCAAATCGATGGCGGCCAAGCGCAGGTCGCCGCCGTAAGCCAGCCCACGGCCGGAAAGGGTGGCGGCCACCTCAGGGGCGGCCAAGGTGCCGGCCAGGCGGCCCTCGCCCTCCAGCCGGCCGGCCAGCGGGGCACCCAGGGCCGGAGCCAGCGGCAAGCGGGCCAGGTCCGGCAGGTTGAGTCGATACTTCAGATCGAAGGGCGGCGTGACGGTGCCGGCGACCTCCAACCGGTTTTCTCCCAGGGTCAGATCCGCTGGCTGAAGGCGGACCGTATCGCCTTCCACCGAAAGCGCGATCCGCCCCGACAAGGGTTGGCCCGCCACCTCGCCGCGCAAGTTTTCAAGTTCGGCGGTCAGAAATGGCTGCCCCCCACGCCACCGGCCCCGGGAGGAAAGATCCAGGCCGATCCGGCCATTGACACCACCGCTGTCGATTTCCAGGGTCTCCAGCTTGGACAGATCCATCTCGTCCAGCGACAGCCGGGCCGTCCAGGCGATCTCTTCCGGGGCCAGTTGCAGATCGGCCTCCCCGGCCACCCGGGCCCCGAGGATGAGGCCGTCCAGATCG
>Ga0265295_1002084_pt1 | contig 32979 bp, 29 predicted proteins | sample Munlansysbiofilm_FD_192503 | JGI IMG/M metagenome (GOLD analysis project Ga0265295, IMG submission 192503) | Leachate microbial communities from a municipal landfill in Southern Ontario, Canada - Methane capture system biofilm | ecosystem: Engineered > Solid waste > Landfill > Unclassified ... | reverse complement strand
ATTTGGTTTCACTGACATAGTGCTCCGAAATAGAGTGATCACCAAGAAGTCGGTCTTCAATTGATAGGATAAAACAGGCGCTAGCCTGAGTTCTAGTGTATCGATCTTCTGATTCAAGCACCTGTTCGGCTTTTTCGTCATAATAATACAAATCATCCTTGGAACCGGCAATTTGATAACTTCGCATCAGACCAGTGTTAAACCACTGAGGTGAGTTAGGGGCCCACATCTGCATCAGGAAGGCATATACCAGTTCATCGTAATAAATTTGCCATTCCTCATCCGTATCGATTAGTCCTTCTTCTTTAATGGCATCCGTCCAGAAACCGACTAGACGATCGGCAATTTCACGCATGCTGTGTTCATAACCGAATTGGTTGGGAACACCTTTTCTTCTAAAGTATTTTGTTGCGATAATATTACAAGCATTTTGAGAATAGTGTTCTGGAAATTCCAGATCTTTCATTTCATAAATGGTTTCACCAGTTTGATAGTTTTTTAACACAACGTCGACAGTTTGCCACTGAAACAGATCATAAACAGTTTTATTTGAATTTTCCAGTTCTTTCGTAAATACTCGTTTAAACAGCTGATTTATTTGATTCAATTTATTTCTTCCTCCTAAATTATATACATGATATTGGGTTGCAACTCTAATTATAAACATAGATGTAGTGTTTAACAATGTATTTTTATGTTTTTAAAGATTGATTTTAAACGCTCGCTTTAAGCAAGTAAAAAGGCCCATCTCAGAGCCTTTTAAAATAGTAGTTAAATAGAGTGCTAAAAAGCTAATTTTTCATTTTAACTTTTTGTCCAATTTTGCTTTCTCGTCCCTGGATGATCCGTCCAATATTTTTACGATGTTGAAAAATGCTAAACAGACATAATACAATCGCGAAAATAACTTCTGTAACAGTTCTTCCTAGAAGCAGGGTAAAAACCGGTAGCATGGTCATGCCCACCATCGAGGTAAGGGAAACCATTTTCCATATTGCCAAAATGATTAGTCCAATCATAATGGCAATCAGAGCTACTTCCCAATCATAGGTAAGAAAAACACCTAACGATGTTGCAGTACCTTTTCCGCCGCGAAATTGAAGAAAAGCTGGCCAGTTATGACCGGCGACAACGGCAATCCCACCCAAAATTAGAAAGATCTCGTTTAGGCTTAAGGCATATCGACCAACAACGATCACCAGGCAGCCTTTTAATGCGTCGAGAAGAAACACCGGAATAGCCACATTTTTACCCATCACCCGAAGCACATTTGTTGTTCCTGCATTGCCACTGCCGTAGTTACGTACATCTTCATTTTTTAAAAATTTTACCAGAATATAAGCGAAATTTAGATTCCCGATTAAATAAGCTGCAACAATAAAAACAATTCCAATTACTATCGACATTTTTCTACCCCTTTAACCTATTATATTTTTGTTGTTCTGAGTTGTTCAATTAGCAGCCCTAATTTCTCCAACACCGCATCATAATGCTCGCGATGATGTGGAAAGCTGCATTTACTACAGTTTTTAATCCCCTTATCGGTATAACTAAAATGACCACCACAGTTGTTACCCAAGGCGTACAGCGGGCAATAACAAAACAGACAATTAAAATCCTCTAAATCATCAACCTTATGGCAAGGAAAGTACTCACAGGAGGTATGCTGAAAAAACTTATAATTCGAATCGTCTTTTTTCATTCTATACAGCATCCATCCCTGCGTGCAGGGCTTTGATATTAAGATCTTTAAACTGTTCTTTCACATTTTGAGCAATGATCGTCTCCCAATCAATATCGGTTAAACCCATCGATTTTATAATGGAACCAAGCAAAATCACATTCATTACCTTTGAATTACCGAGTTCTTCTGCCATTTTTGTTGCCGACATCACTCGTAAACTAACCTTTTTTTCTATTTCATTTAAAATATTGTCAGGATAAGTGTTCGCTCCAATGATGACAGAAAGCGGAAAGATCTCGGTGTCATTGACAATCATTTTGCCGGTCGGTTTGAGGTACTCCAGCGATCTCAGACCTTCCATTTTTTCAAAGGCAACGACGATATCGGCACTGCCGATTTCAATTACCGGAGATTGGACATCATCGCCATAACGAACCAATGAAGAAACCGAGCCGCCGCGCTGACTCATACCATGGATTTCACTCATCTTTACATCAAAACCGGCTTCCATTAATCCTGTTGTTAAAAGCTTAGCGGCTAAAATTGTTCCTTGACCGCCGACTCCCACTAATACGATATTTTTTGTTTCCATCTCTATCTCACCTCCACTGTAATGGCTTGTTTGGGACAGATCTGTGCACAAACACCACAGCCTACACAGCTTTCTTTTAGAATACCCGATTTTTTATTGGCTCGATCAAAAGCCAATGCCGGACAACCTGACTTCAGGCATTTTTTGCAGCCGATGCATTTATCAACATCGACGGAACAAACTTTCTTAAAGGCCATTGGGAACTCTGCATTATCCTGGCCAGAGAATTTTTTCAGAACACAGGGCCAACGGGTAATAATAACAGCAGGACCATCAGTATTTAGTCCCCATTCAATGGCTTCTTCAACAATCTGAAGATTATTGGGATCGATAGAGATCAGGTTTTTTACGCCGCAGGCTTTTACCATCGCTTCAATGTCAATCATCGGTGCTGCTTCGCCCATTAAATCATAACCGGTTCCGGGATTCTGTTGGTGACCAGTCATACCGGTAATACGGTTATCGAGAATAATGGTTAGAGTATTACTTTTATTATAGGTGACATCCATCAAACTGGTTATTCCCGAATGGAAAAAGGTTGAATCACCAAGAATTGATACCACTTTTTTTGAATGATCGCCTTTGATGTCAAAGGCTTTTTGAACACCGTGACCGGCACTGATGCTGGCACCCATACAAATCATCGCATCAGTAGCATTATAGGGGGCCATCAGTCCTAACGAGTAACAGCCAATATCGCTGAAGATCATTAGATCTTTTCGTCGGCCTAACTCATAAAAAACGCCGCGATGCGGACATCCGGCGCACAGTGCCGGGGGTCGTGGTAATACCATTTCTGGATTGGGCTCAATAATTTGAACAGTCTCGTCTAAAAGGGCTTTACGGACGCGATCAGGAGTCAGCTCACCCATGACGGGCAATTTTTCTTTACCGATGCAGTCAATTCCGGCTGCTTTGATTTCTTTTTCCATGATCGGATCGTTTTCTTCAAATATATAAAGGGTCTTTTTGCCTTTGGCGAAGGCCGCAATTTTTTCCATTGGTAATGGATAACTAAAACCAATTTTTAAATATGAAACGGTATTCCCGAACACTTCTTTGGCATAACGATAGGCCACCCCGGATCCAATTACACCAATGTCAGAATGATTATCCTCACTGTAATTAAATGGCGTGGTATTAGAATAAGCTTCCAGACGTTTGAAATTATCAGCCAGCTTAACCTGCATACCTCGGGCAAATGCCGGTAACGGGCAATATTTCCGGATATCCTTTTCATAAGGTTTATCCATCACTTCTTCCCGGTCGCTACAAGAAACAATTGACTTAGAGTGACAAACCCGGGTTGTCATTCTGAATAAGACCGGCATGTCATAAGTTTCGCTGACAGCATAAGCTTCTTTGAGCATATCTTTAGCTTCCTGACTATCAGAAGGCTCAAACATACAGACTTTTGCATGGCGAGCATAATTGCGGTTATCCTGTTCATTCTGAGAAGAATGCATCCCTGGTTCGTCAGCGGTAACGAGAACTGCTCCAGCATTAACCCCCAGATAAGCAAAAGTAAACAGGGGATCGGTGGCAACATTAACACCCACGTGTTTCATGGCACATAAACTTCTGATGCCACCGATAGATGCACCGGCTGATGCTTCCAGAGCGACCTTTTCATTGGGGGCCCATTCAGACACAATTTCCTTATAAGTAGCCACATTTTCTAATATTTCGGTACTTGGTGTTCCCGGATAGGCTGTGGCAAACTTTACCCCAGCCTCCCAGGCCCCTCTTGCGATGGCTTCATTTCCAGTTAATAATAGCTTCATTTCTTTTTTAATGCTCCTCTCATATTTGGTGACAATCATCCATTTCCTGGGTTAAAAATGCCCCCAGAATAATGGAATTTAGTTTATTTTCATAAGAATCCGATCGGGACGTTAAAATAATGGGTGCACAGGCACCCATCACGATCCCTCCCAACTGGGCATTACCCAGATGAGTCATTACTTTTATGATTGCATTGCCAGTTTCAATGTCTGGCATAACAATAACATCCACATCTCCCGCCACTTCCGATACATAACCTTTTATCTGCGCAGCTTTTTTTGAGATCAACAAATCCATCGCGATGGGACCTTCAACCAGAACATCTTCACCAAAATAGTGGTGTAGAGATAACTCTTTTAATGCTGCACCATCGACAGTAGCAGGCATTTTAGGATTAATCTTTTCTTTAGCTGCAAGGCAACCAACCTTGATGTGCTGCATACCCAGCAGTCTGGAAAAATCAACGGCGTTGGTGATGATCCCTTTTTTCTTATTTAAATCGGGGGCAATAATCATTCCACCATCAGATAAAACGAGAAACTTGTGATAGGAGGAAATTCTGATCATCATTATACTACTCAGGAGTCGTCCGGTCGTCAGACCACCGGTTTTACTAATGACAGCTTTTAAAAAAATGGATGTGTCGACAAGTCCCTTCATAATAAAATCAGCCTGTCCCTGACGCACCAAAGCCACCGATTTTTCACAAGCGGTCACACGATCTGGGACATCGATGATTTCCATATTTTTGACATCGATTCTTTCATTAATGCTAATTTCTTCAATCATTTTTTGATTGCCGACAAGAATTACCCGATTCAAATATAATTCGTTTGCTGTAGAAAGGGCTTTTAATAATTCGCCTTCTTCGGCAGCTGCGATGACAAGGGTATTCTTAACGCCGAGTTTTACTGATTCACCAATATCATTAAAATTATCGAACATCTTAACCTCATTTTTCATATGTAACATTATACACTAATTTAAACACATAATAAAGAAACAATTTTGTTACAATTGCTTCACGAACGATCATTGAACGGTATTGTCAGAGCAAAATCCAACTTCCACTAGAAACGATGAAATAATAGAACGAATACAAAAACTTCCTGATCTATTCTAGCATGAACAGATCAGGAAGACTATGAAAAACGCCTAGATATTTTTATACTCCGAAAAACGACGACTTTTTAATTAAGGAATCTATTTTCGTTCGCCTAATGGTTCATAAGCACGACGTTCGCTAACATTCTTATATGCCGGTCGTATAATTTTACCAGCGTTAATGAGCTCTTCAAGTCGGTGAGCACTCCAACCAGCAATTCTGGCGATTGCAAAAATTGGAGTAAAGAGTTCAAGGGGTAATCCCAGCATACTATAAACAAAGCCGCTATAAAAATCAACATTAGCACTAACACCTTTGTAAATTTTTCGCTCCTCACCAATAACTTCTGGAGCTAATCGTTCAACCATTGAATAGAGTTCAAATTCATCATGTAGTCCCTTTTCCTCTGAAAGACTTCGAACATAGCCTTTGAATACATTTGCTCGCGGATCGGATACTGAATAGATGGCATGACCCATTCCGTAAATCAAACCGGCATTGTCAAAGGCTCGCTTATGAAGAAGATCCACCAGATATTGTCGTACTTGTTTTTCGTCGGTCCAATCAGCTAGTGTTTTTTTCATATCTTCAAACATTTCGACGACTTTGATATTGGCGCCACCATGTTTTGGGCCTTTTAACGAACCCAATGAAGCGGCAATAACCGAATAGGTATCGGTGCCGGAGGAAGACACTACATGGGTGGTGAAGGTTGAGTTATTCCCCCCACCATGTTCGGCATGGAGTACCAAAGCAATATCAAGTATTCGTGCTTCGAGCTCAGTATACTTGCTGTCGGATCGAAGGATATAGAGAATATTTTCCGCTGTTGACAGCTCAGGCTGGGGCTGATGAATAAATAGACTCTGATCATCATGATAGTGTTTATAGGTTTGATATCCGTATACCGCCAACATGGGAAATAAGGCGATCAACTCCAGGGATTGTCTTAAAACGTTAGGAATAGAAACATCGCTGGCATTATCATCATAAGAGAAAAGTGTCAAAACACTTCTGGCTAGAGTGTTCATCATGTCTGAACTGGGGGCTTTCATGATAATATCGCGGACAAAACTGGTTGGTAAGCTTCGATAATTACCAAGTACCTTGGTGAAATTTTTAAGTTCATTCTGATTCGGCTGATCGCCAAAAAGTAATAGATAGACAATTTCTTCAAAACCAAAACGCTTTTCTTTAACAAAACCAGCTACAAGTTCTTCAACATCAACGCCGCGATAGAAAAGTTTTCCTTCAGTACCAATTTTCTTACCATCTTCAAAAACATAGGCTTGAATTTCAGAGATTTCAGTTAATCCGGTTAAGACACCATTTCCATCTAAATCCCTCAAACCACGATTAACTTGATGTTTTTTATATAATGATGGTTCAATGTAACTATTTTTTACGCATAAATCGCTATATTCTATAATCTCAGGGGTAATTTCCGAAAAAATATGATTCATCTTCTATCTCCTTTATCTCACTCATTTTATATAATTATACAATAAAATATGATTCAAATAAAGTTAATTAATTATTTTTTTATGTACTTTTGAAAGACTTTTTTTAATAACACCTTTTTTTATGCCTGAATACATAGATTGTACCAATATATACTAAAATATGAAAGATTTATTTTTTTACTTGCATTATTTATAGTATTTTAAAATTCAAATCTTCATTAATGATTGTTTGTTTTTTTGGTTTTTCGAATAATGATTGAAACTTATCATTCGTCAAAAAGTAAAAACTCCGACTCATATGAGTCGGAGTTAAAAATCAATAAATATGGCAGGGGTATGAGGACTCGAACCTCAGGCACGTGGTTTTGGAGACCACTGCTCTACCAACTGAGCTATACCCCTACAACAGCAACTACTATATTATAAATGCTGGTGGGATACTTGTCAATATATTTATCAAATATTTATACTTTTAAATCGATCTTATTTAAATCAAGCAATTCCTGATTGGTTCTCAAGATTGGGCTCACTTCTTCATTAATAAAGTCGTCTACCTGCTGAGGTGCTCTACCGACGTAAAGGATTGGGTCTAAAAGGGCATCAACATCTTCAGCTTTTAAATTAAACGACGGATCCTTCAGAATTCGTTCAATTAAGTCATTGGTTTTTCCTTCGACTTTAACAGTATGACCTGCTTCCATCGAGAGGACTCTGATTTTTTCATGAAGTTCCTGTCGATCACCGCCTCGTTTTACACCTTCCATAATAATATTTTCGGTGACCATAAAAGGTAGTTCTGCATTGATGTGCTGAAGGATAACTTTGGGATAAACAACTAAATTTTCGGATACATTCATGGCAATCGTCAGAATAGCGTCGGTGGCTAAAAATCCTTCGGGGATACTGATTCGCTTATTGGCCGAATCATCCAAAGTCCGTTCAAACCATTGCGCCGAAGCAGTCAAAGCCGGATTAAGAGAATTCACGATAATATAGCGAGCTAGAGAACAGATCCGTTCTGACCGCATCGGGTTTCGTTTGTATGCCATTGCTGATGAACCGATCTGATTTTTTTCAAAGGGCTCTTCTACCTCTTTTAAATTCTGGAGCAGTCGGATATCTGTGGCAAATTTTGTCAGTGTCTGAGCAATGCCGCTTAAGACATTTAGCACCTGCGAATCAAATTTTCGCGAATAGGTCTGACCGCTAACGGCAAAAGACTTTTTAAAACCCATTTTATCAGCGACCAAATCGTCGAGCTTTTTAACTTTTTGATGATCATTATCAAAAAGCTCCATAAAACTTGCCTGAGTACCAGTAGTACCTTTAACCCCTAGCAGTTTAACATTACTAATGATGTGATCAAGATCCGATAAGTCCATTAATAAATCCTGAATCCATAAACATGCCCGTTTACCGACCGTAGTTAATTGAGCAGGCTGAAAATGGGTAAAACCTAATGTTGGTAAATCTTTATGCTTAGCCGCAAAGACAGAAAGATGGTTGATCAGATTAAGCAGTTGTTTTCGAACATGCCGCAGTCCTTCGGTATAAACAATGATGTCCGTATTATCGCCGACATAAGCGCTGGTCGCACCAAGATGGATGATTCCTTTTGCTTTAGGGCATTGGGCACCATAGGTGTGAACATGCGCCATGACATCATGTCGCAGTTCTTTTTCCTTTTTAGCCGCGAGTTCATAATCAATGTTGGTGATATTGGACTTTAGCTCAGCAATCTGTTCTTCGGTAATATTAAGACCCAGATCGCGTTCTGCTTCTGCCAAAGCGACCCATAATTTCCTCCAGTTTTGAAACTTATTGTCAGCTGAGAAAATATGGAGGACTTCCTTTGACGAATAACGTTCAATTAACGGGTTTTCATAATATGCTTTCATAATAATTTCCATTCCTTTCAATTAGATCACAAATTCTACAAGAGCAAGAATTCGAAAGAATCCGTCTCTTACTTATCGGTCTTGTAGGTTTCATATAATCGCGTGATTTTACTCACCTTGTTTTCAATTTCATCGATTGCCAGGATAATTCCATTGATTTGAACATTTCCAGTTGCGGTAACAAACCGGCTGGGTCTTTTAGTTAGCATCGTGTCAATTATAATCTGGCGATCAACACCAATAACCCCATCAATGGGTCCGGTCATGCCAATATCAGTGATATAGGCAGTTCCACCTTCTAGAATTCGTTCATCGGCGGTTTGAACATGGGTATGGGTTCCATACACCGCTGTTGCCCAGCTGTCCATAAAATAGCCAAAGGCAATTTTTTCAGAGGTTGCTTCCGCGTGAAAATCAATCAGGACCAGATCAGCGGAGCTTTTTAATGTTCCCATTAAAGGCGCCATGGTATTAAAAGGGCAGTTTAGATTGGGCATAAAGATCTGTCCAGATAGATTGATAACACAGATTGTTTTAGAGCCACCATTTTTTAATTCACAAGTAAAAAAATCATAACCTTTACCGGGGCACGGATCTGGATAATTCAGAGGCCGGATAATTTGCGGAAAATCAGCGATTGTTTTCAACAATTCTTTTTGCTGCCAGACATGATTACCCATGGTGATAACATCAATGGGTAAGCTTAACATTTCTTTGGCATTTTTTGTCGAGAGTCCATTTCCACCGGAAGCATTTTCGCCATTGACAATGGTAAAATCAATCTGATGCTCCGTGATCAATTGGGGCAATTTTTCTTTTAAAATATTTCGTCCGGGTCTGCCGTAGACATCACCGAGTATTAATATATTCATAAATAATTCCTTCTCGCTGGTTAAGAAAACTGATTAAAAAAAGGGGAGATTATCTCCCCTTTTTGACTATTTAGCGTAGTCGCTTGCTCTTGTTTCGCGAATTAGATTAACCTTAATGTTCCCGGGATATTCCATTTCTGCTTCAATTTTCTTAGCAATATCACGTGATAGTAAAATCATCTCGTCATCGTCAACTTCATTTGGTTTTACCATAATTCTTACTTCACGTCCAGCTTGAATAGCATATGACTTCTCAACGCCTTCAAATGACATGGCAATGGTTTCAAGCTCCTGTAATCTTTGGATATAAGAAACGAGTGTTTCTCTTCTTGCACCAGGACGTGCTGCTGAAATGGCGTCTGCGGACTGAACAAGAACTGCTTCCATTGTTCTTGCTTCAACATCACCATGATGAGCTTCTACAGCATGAATGACATTTTTATTTTCTTTGTATTTTTTTAATACATTGACTCCAATTTCAACATGGGGTCCTTCGACCTCATGATCAATAGCTTTTCCAATATCGTGTAATAATCCTGCTCGTTTAGCGACTTTGATGTTACCATCCAATTCAGCCGCCATAATGCCAGCCAAATGGGATACTTCAATGGAATGCTTTAATACATTTTGACCATAACTGGTTCTGTATTTTAGTCTTCCCAACAGTCTTACGATCTCAGGATGCAGGCCATGAATTCCAGTATCAAAACAAGCTTGTTCCCCAACTTCTTTGATATGATTTTCTACTTCTTTTTGTGATTTCTTTACCATCTCTTCGATTCTGGCGGGATGAATTCGACCATCAATAATTAGTTTTTCTAAGGACAGTCTGGCAACTTCCCGGCGGATGGGATCAAAACCGGAAAGAATGACGGCTTCTGGGGTGTCATCAATGATCAGGTCAATTCCTGTTAGTGTTTCTAATGTTCGGATATTTCGACCTTCTCGACCAATAATACGGCCCTTCATCTCGTCATTTGGTAAGTTGACAACCGTTATGGTTTGTTCTGCCACATGATCTGCTGCACAACGTTGAATGGACTGTGAAATGAGTTCTTTCGCTTTTTTATCAGCAACAGCCTTTGATTCAACCTCGATTTGACGGATCATAATTGCAGCTTCTCGTCGTGTATCCTTACTGATATCTTCAAGCAGAATTTCTTTTGCTTCGTCATAAGTAAGACCGGATATACGTTCAAGTTCCTTAACCTGCTCATCATATAAGCTATCCACTTTTTCTTTTTTCTTTTCAATTTCTTTGCCTCTTTTGGTGAGGGCATCTTCATTGCGTTCTAAATTTGTTAGTTTTTTCTCAAGATTCTCTTCTTTTTGAATAAGTCGATTTTCAAGTTTCTGAAGCTCGGCTCTGCGTTCTCGGTTATCTTTTTCAAGTGATTCTTTTAATTTTAAGGATTCTTCCTTAGCGTCGAAAAGAATTTCCTTTTTTAAAGTTTCTCCTTCTTTTACGGCATCATTCACAATCGTTGTTGCGGTCAATTCAGCATTCCCTATCTTGCCTTCGGCAATATTCTTGCGCACAAAATAACCAACTCCAAACGCTGCGATAATACCAATGAATAAAATAATTGTTAGTATGTCTATAATTTTCACCTCCTTATAAACTATTTGCTATGTTTCTAATCTACTCATCATGATCTATATTTTATACTCTTTTGAAAATAGTGTCAAGAAACAAAGGCCACTCAAAGGGGTTATTTTTAATAATTCAAAAAAAGAACCTCGAAAAGGTTCTTTTTTGAATGGTTTTCCTGATTAATTCATTATTTTATTCAATATCGTCATTAGCCATCAAGTTTTCTTCGATGTCTTCAGGTTCAGCAACAATCTTACTAAGTGCATTTTTTTCACGTATTTCTTTTTCAATGGTATTAGCAACTTCAGGATTGGCCATTAGGTATTCTTTTGAATTATCACGGCCCTGTCCCAATCGTTGTTCATTATAAGAAAACCAGGATCCAGACTTATCGACAATACCAAAGTCCACTCCTACATCCAAAAGATCACCTTCTTTTGAGATGCCTTTGCCATACATGATGTCAAATTCTGCCTGTTTAAACGGTGGCGCAATTTTGTTTTTTACAATTTTAGCCCGGGTCCGGTTACCAACAATTTCGGTGCCCTTCTTAAGGGATTCAATCCGGCGCACATCGATTCGTACCGAAGCATAAAATTTAAGCGCTTTTCCGCCAGTGGTTGTTTCCGGATTACCAAACATTACCCCAATTTTTTCACGTAACTGATTAATAAAAATCGTTGTCGTATTTGATTTTTTTATCACACCGGTCAGTTTTCTTAAGGCTTGAGACATCAGTCGCGCCTGAAGCCCCATATGGGAATCCCCCATTTCACCATCGATTTCGGCTCGGGGTACCAAAGCCGCAACAGAGTCAATAACCACTACATCAATAGCGTTACTTCTTACCAGGGCTTCAACAATTTCCATAGCTTGTTCACCGGTATCAGGCTGCGCAACTAGGAGATTATCAATATCAACCCCTAAAGCTTTTGCATAAGTGGGATCTAAAGCATGTTCCGCATCAACGAAAGCTGCATTTCCACCAGCTTTTTGCGCTTCTGCAATAATGTGCAATGCAATGGTCGTTTTACCTGAAGATTCAGGTCCATAGATTTCCACAACACGTCCCCGGGGAACGCCGCCGACACCCAGTGCCATATCCAAACCGATAGATGAGGTAGAAATCACTTCGACATTTAATTTGGCGGCATCATCGCCTAGACGCATCACGGCACCTTTGCCAAAACTTCTTTCAATGTTTTTTAACGCCGCATCCAACGCTTTTTGTTTATCTGTTAATTCTTCATTATTTGTTTTCGATTTTTCAGCCATTTGCAACCATCCTATTCTTTATTAGAACATTCGTTCTTGTTCTTTTTTATTATATCTATTTTATTTGGATTTGTCAACTATGGTTTTTCTAATCAAGTGAAAGACTTTATTGGCAGTTTTTTGTTGGACTACTTTTCTTTCACCATTAAAGTGATAGTGATAGACATCGGTTAATTCATTAAAACACACCCCGATATAAACAAGTCCTACCGGTTTTTTTTCGCTACCTCCTTCAGGGCCAGCAATGCCGGTAACCGAAACACTAAGCATCGATTGTGAAATCTTCTGTAAATTTTCACACATTTCTCTTGCAGTTTCAGCACTGACCGCCCCATAGGTGTCTAGGGTTTCTTTTTTTACCCCTAGCAGATTAATTTTTGCTTCATTTGAATAGGTCACAAGTCCAGTTCCAAACACCATCGAAATACCTGGATACTCGGTAAGTTGGGAGGCAATTAAGCCGCCAGTACAGGATTCGGCCGTAGCCACGCTGATTTTTTTTTCCAATAATAATTTACATACTGTTTCCTGAAGAGATTCCTTTGAAAATGAAAAAATATTTTCTTTAAAACGAGAAAGCATAATCCCCTGATAATGATCAAGTAATGTATTTACTTCATTTTCATCACGGCCATTTGCAGTAATGCGAACCAACACTTCGCCCATCTTGGCATAGGTGGCAATGGTTGGATTGACTTGGGCATCAATGAGATCCAGCAGACGGTCTTCTGCCGCTGACTCCCCGATGTCTGATAAATTATAATAACGGGAGATCACCAACTGTTGATTGTCCTGTTTTAGAAGCGGTAAGACAGCGTCTTCAAAAACCCGAGTCATTTCTCGTGGCGGTCCTGGTAGCATAATAATCACTCGGCCCTGTTCTTTTAAGAGGATCCCCGGAGCGGTTCCACAGGGATTAAATAGAATCTCAGCGGTTTCCGGGATGAAAGTCTGCTTGAGATTATTAGGCGTCATGGTAAATTCACGATTTGCAAAATATTGCAGCAAATCTTCTTTGGTTTTTTCGTCCTGAATAAGCTCTCTTTTGAAGAGTTTAGCAATGACTTCTTTGGTTAAATCATCTTGGGTTGGTCCCAGTCCACCCGTTGTAATGATCAGATCACTTCGGCTAAAAGCAATTCTTACCGCTTCCTCTAAACGATTTGGATTATCGCCAACAGTGGTATGAAAATAAACTCGGATACCCAAAAGGGACAGTTCTCGAGATAAGTATTGGACATTCGTATTAAGGGTATCACCAACTAAAAGCTCCGTACCGACAGAAATCAATTCACATTTCATTATTTGTTTCCTTTCAAAGCCATATCTTATTATTACATAGTAAAATTACTACAGGTTTCGTTTATTACATTGAACGAAATACTTTTTTGTTTAGAATAAGGTAATCAATGCCGGAATATAAGGTAAGAATGGTGGCAATATACATCATAATCGTAGCCGCCGGAATATTTATCAGCGAAAATGGCCAATTACCAAAAAGAATCAGGATGATGGCAATCATTTGGGAAATCGTTTTAGCTTTCCCCCATTTACTGGCTGCAATGATAATTCCATCAGCCGCAGCCAAAGATCGTAAACCCGTGATGGCAAACTCACGAGCAATGATAATAATCACCATCCAGGCTGGAACGGATCCCAACTGGACAAAACAAATCAGTGCTGAGCAAACCAGCAATTTATCCGCCAGCGGGTCCATAAATTTCCCGAAATCAGTCACCAGGTTACGGCTTCTGGCGAGATAGCCATCCAGGCTGTCGGTTAACGCTGCAATAATAAATAAGGCGGCTGCAAGGGGCTGATGGTATGGAAATTCGATTAGTAACGCTGCGATGAAAAAAGGAATCATGGCCATTCTGACAACGGTAATCTTATTTGGTAAATTCATTTTCAATATCTCCTATCAAATCATATTCTAAAGCATTGACTATCTTAACGGAATAGAAATTTCCGATTGTTAAGGGAGTATTGTGACTGTCGACAAAAACAGTTCCATCTATTTCTGGAGCATCCCCATAAAAACGACCAAAGTAAGTATCCTCGTCCACCCCTTCGATCAATACTTTTAGGATTTTGCCAATAAAACGCTGCTTTTGGGCATGCGAAATAGACTGCTGAGTGATCATAATTTCATTATAGCGTTTTTCTTTTTCATCTTCAGGAATTTGATTTTCAAATTTCGCAGCCGGTGTATTTTCTTCCTGTGAATATTTAAATACCCCTAAATGATCAAAAGGCAACATTTTTATTTTATTAATCAGCTCAGCATGCTGCTCAGAGGTCTCACCTGGAAAGCCAGTAATAATTGAGGTTCTCACGACAGCTTCTGGTAGTGTCTTGCGGATTTTACTAATCAAATCAGCTGTCTGTTCAAAGGTCATCTTTCTACCCATTCGTTTTAAAACCATATCATTTAGATGCTGAAGTGGAATATCGAAATACGGGCTGATCGATGGATGTTGTTTGACAACAGCTAACAATTTATCAGTGATGCCTTCCGGGTAGAGATACATCATCCGAATCCAAGTAAACTCGAACTGACTGGCAATTTTTTTAAGTAGGTTTGGTAAGTCTAAATCTTCATCGAGATCTTTTCCGTATGGTGCAATGTCTTGTCCGATTAGAATTATCTCTTTGATGCCACGTTCCTGGAGGTATTGTAGTTCCTCAAAAATATTCAGGCTGCGACGACTGCGGTATTTACCTCTTATTTTAGGGATGACGCAATAGGTACAGCCATGGTCGCATCCCTCGCTGATGCGCACAAAAGTTGAAACTGTACCTTCCTTGATATAACGCCGGGCTTCAATGATGTCTTTGTCAATATCACCAAAAAATTGCGTCTCAATTCTTTTTTCTTCATTACCGATCGGATCCAAATAATCAGGGTCTGATGTGATTTCCAAATAAGTGATTAATTCCAGTATATTGTCAAAATGACCAACCCCTAAAAATCCGTCAATCTCAGGAATTTCTGCTGCAAGCTCTTCGTGGTAACGTTCTGCCATGCAGCCAGCAACAATTAGTCGTTGACACAAGCCCGAATTTTTATAATCGACATATTCCAGAATGTAATCAATCGATTGCTCCTTTGCCGATTGGATAAAACAACAGGTATTGACAATAATAATCTCAGCCTCTTTGGGATCAGTGACAATACTATATTTTTTTTCTTCAATTAAGCCTAGCATCATTTCTGAGTCAATGGTATTTTTGTCACATCCCAAAGTCGTCATGTGAATAGTCTTCATAGTTACCTACTCTCTTTTTTTAAATTCATCTTCTGTAATTAGAATTTTCCGGGCTTTGCTGCCATTGGGACCGGAAATGATTCCACGATCCTCAAGATCATCAATAATTCGACCTGCTCGGGCGTAACCAACCTGTAGTTTTCGCTGGAGCATCGAAGTGGACAATTGGTTGTATTCAAAGGCAATATTTAGGGCATCTTCCAGTAAGACGTCCCCTTCTCGACTTTGTGTTTTTTCCTCAGGTTCCTGGGAAATAGCTTCCTCGATGGAGGTATCATACTGCAGTCCCTTTTTAATCTTGACAGCATCAATCACCGCGTTTATCTCAGAATCAGATACGTAGGTACATTGCACGCGGGTCGGCTTCGATTGGCCAACCGGAAAATAGAGCATATCCCCTTTACCAAGGAGCTTCTCAGCCCCACCGGTGTCAAGAATTGTTCGGGAATCCGTGTTTGATGCCACTGAAAAGGCAATCCGCGATGGAATATTGGCTTTAATCAAGCCGGTAATAACATCGACTGAAGGCCGTTGCGTTGCGATGATCAGGTGAATACCGCAGGCTCTTGCTAATTGGGCAATCCGACAGATGGCATTTTCACATTCTTTTGGTGAGGTGATCATTAAGTCGGCCAACTCATCGATGACGATAACAATTCGAGGTAATTTTTTTTCTCCCGATTTGGTCATCTGCTCGTTATACCCTTCAATATCCCGAACTCCCGCTTCTTTGAAGAGCATATAACGATCGGTCATTTCTTTTAATCCCCAATTGAGAGCATAGGATGCTTTTTTGGGATCTGTCACCACTGGAATCAGCAGATGGGGAATGCTGTTATACTGATTCAATTCCACCATTTTGGGATCGATCATTATAAATCGTAATTCTTCAGGCGATGACTTAAAGATCAGACTAACAATAATACTGTTAATACAGACACTTTTACCGGATCCTGTCGCTCCAGCAATTAGCATATGAGGCATTTTCCCAATATCACCGATAATGTTTTCGCCTGAAAGGGTTTTACCTAATGCGAAGGTTAACGGACTCTTGCTGTTAATAAACTGCGGTGTTTCAATAATTTCCCGCAGGCCAACAATTTCAGAAACATCATTAGGCACTTCAATGCCAACAGCCGCTTTCCCGGGTATCGGCGCTTCAATACGAATATCTGAGGTGGCAAGGCTGAGGGCTAAATCACTGGACAGATTAACGAATTTATTGACTTTGACCCCTGGATCAAGTTGCAATTCAAAACGGGTAATACTTGGGCCTACATTGACCTCGACGATTTTAGCTTTAACCCCAAAATTTTTCAATGTTTCCTCGATGATTTTAGCTTTCTTAATAACATCGTCTTTTTTTGATTTCTTTTTAGCAGCTGGAGGGTTTAAAAGTGATAAAGAAGGAAAGGTATATTCCTCAGGTTCTGTTTCGAAATTAACTGCTGATAAATCCAAAACTTTCGTTTCATCGTCAGCTTTTGTTTCTTTATTTAAATTTTTACTTGCATCTTTATTCAATTCATTTTTAGGGGGGCCAAAATCCTCAAAATTTGGTGGTTTCAAGAAGTTTTCATGAATCTTCATTGGAGTTTCTTTTTCATCTGCATCTTCTTCAATAAAACCAAAAGGATCCTGTTTAGCTTTCTTTTTTGTGGGAGGACCAGTTACCGGTTCAAACAATGGTTTCTCAGAGACCTGATGGAGCTGATTAGACTCATTGATCTGATAGGGTTCAAACAACGGCGCATTGTCATCATAATCGCCCACCATTGGTATCAGTGTAGTTTCAGAAGTACGTTCCTTAGTGGCTTTAACCTCTTTTTTGATTCGTTGTTTGTCCCGGATTATATCAATCCGGTCTTTCAGGCGATCTTTGATCGGAGGAGAATTTTCTTTTTTATCCTTGATCAGGTTTAAATATTTTTTTAGACTGTTTCTGAAAATAAAAATTAATATAATTGCCGAGCTTATCATAACTAACAGCAGCGTACCTTTCACTGCAAATAATTTAACAAAAAGCATTGCCAGGAGAATACCGATAATACCACCATATTGGCCATACTGGGCTAAACTAAACAGTTCCGGGATGCTATAGTCCATCAGATTCGGGGCATTAACAGTAAATCCGATCATAAAATTCACAAGTAGCAAAAAGACTAAGACAAATGTGGTCCGCCATTCCTCAATTTTATTAAGACACAGCACAACCCCAAGGACAAAAATGAAGATCGACATAAAAATTGTGAGGGCCCCAAAACAATAACTGAAGGCCTGGCTGACAAAGTTACCAACCATCCCAGCATTAAAGTCGATATATGCATAAATAGAGAAAATACCCAGTAGTATTAAAAAGATCCCGACTGCCATAGTACTGATAGAAAAACGCTTCACCGTTTTTGCTGCTGGTTTCTTCTTTGTTTTACGTTTATTTGATTTATTCTGATTCGTTTTTTTTGTGTTGTTTTTATTTATTGCCATTGGTCTCCTCGAATTTGTATTAAACGATATAATGATAAAAAAGGTGCAGGTAAACCTGCACCTTTTGATTATGTTATAAGATAAGATTGGAAAGCGGTGCAGCAATCAATGAAGTTTCACGACTTTAGCTTATTTTAATGAGATCAGCAGCGTCTATTTTCCGGAATGTCCAAAACCACCATGACCACGCTCACTGGCGGCCAATTCTTCCGCACTGAAAACCTCAACAAAATCTGCCTTGACATACTCAGCGAAAACCATTTGGGCAATTCGCTCTCCTGGTTCCAACTGATAAGGTTTATCAAGTAAGTTTATCAGAATTATCTTAATTTCGCCACGATAATCAGCATCAATGGTACCGACGCCGTTGACCAGAGATAAACCATGTTTAAGCGACAAACCGCTTCTAGCACGAATCTGTGCTTCAACACCAATGGGCATTTCTAAAAAAATACCGGTTGGTATTTGATAAACCTTATGGGGCATGATAATCATTTTCGAATTAAGATTTGCCCTCAAATCGACTCCAGAAGAACCAACCGTTTGATATTCTGGTAACGGATATTGAGATTGATTTAGTATTTTAATCGAATAATTCTTGATCATCTTTATTCCTTTGGCAGCATTGCTTTTCGAGAAAGGTTAATACGGCCCTGTCCGTCGATTTCCATAACCTTAACCGTCACCTCGTCGCCAATTTTCACAACATCTTCAACAGCGTTGACCCGTTCATTGGCTAATTTAGAAATATGAACTAAACCGTCTTTACCACCTGGTAGAGATACAAAAGCACCAAAATTCATGATTCGGACAACTTTTCCGGTTAAAATTTCACCAACTTCAACTTCTCTGACGATATTTTCAATAATTTCTTTGGCACGATTACCAGATTCGGTATCTACTGAAGCAATGAAGATTCGGCCATCATCTTCGATATCAATTTTTACTCCGGTGTCATCAATAATCTTGTTAATGACCTTGCCGCCAGAACCGATAACATCGCGGATTTTATCCGGTTTAATTTGGAAAATAATAATCCGTGGAGCATAGGGTGATAAATCTTTGCGTGATTCGGCGATTTCTTCATTCATGATGCCAAGGATATGGAGTCGACCAATTCTAGCTTGTTCCAGGGCTTCAGTCAAAATTTGTTTGTTGATGCCATCTATTTTAATATCCATTTGGATGGCTGTAATACCATCGGCTGTTCCGGCCACTTTAAAATCCATATCGCCAAGGAAGTCTTCCATTCCCTGAATATCAGAAAGAATGGCTAATTTATCATCTTCTTTAACCAAACCCATCGCAATACCAGCAACGGGTGCTTTAAGCGGAACACCAGCAGCCATTAATGAAAGCGAACTGCCGCAAACACTAGCCTGGGAGGTTGAACCATTTGAACTTAGTACTTCAGAAACCACCCGAATAGCATATGGAAATTCATCTTCAGATGGCAGGACCGGAATTAACGCCCGTTCAGCCAATGCACCATGCCCAATTTCACGACGGCCTGGGCCACGAGATGGTCGGGCTTCCCCAACACTGTATGATGGGAAGTTATAATGGTGGATATAACGCTTAGATTCTTCATTTGACAGGCCATCCAGTTTTTGCACATCACCAAGAACACCCAGAGTTACAACCGAAAGTACCTGAGTTTCACCTCGGGTAAATAATCCAGAACCATGGGGTCTTTCCAAAAAGTCAATCTTAGCTGTGATCTGGCGAATTTCATCCATTTTTCGATTATCTGGACGAATACGGTCTTCAAGAATCATGCGACGAATTTCTTTTTTAACGAGTGAACTAATCACATCATCAATTTCGATCTTCTGATTAGGATAAATTTCTAAGAAATGATCTTTTACAAGCTCTTTTATTTTTTCAATATTGTCAAGTCGTTCCATTTTGTCAGGTGTTTTAACAGCATCACTTAATTGATCGCCAAGAAAAGCCACAATTTCAGCTTTAATTTCTTCAGATGGTGCAAAAATTGGATAATCAGCCTTTGTCTTACCAACAGCCGCAATAATTTCTTCCTGAAAAGCAACAATTTTCTTTATTTCTTCATGAGCCAATAAAATGGCTTCAAGCATTGCTGTTTCAGAAATCTCATTAGATGATGACTCAACCATCATAATTGCATCTTTGGTTCCTGATACAATCAGGTTAAGATCACTAATAGCCCGTTGTTCTTCATTTGGATTGACAATAAATTTTTCGTCAACAAGACCGATTGCAACCGAGCCAATTGGTCCATTAAAGGGCAAATCAGAAATCGATAAAACGATGGAAGCTCCAATCATGGCCGCTATTTCTGGAGCATTATCCTGATCGACAGACATAACTGTCGCAATGACCTGAACTTCATTTCTAAAGCCTTTAGGAAAGAGTGGACGGATCGGGCGATCCATCAGTCGACAATTTAAAATAGCTCTTTCTGTTGGGCGACCTTCACGCTTTATAAAGCCGCCAGGAAATTTCCCGACAGAATATTGTTTTTCTTCATAGTCGCAACTTAATGGGAAAAAATCCATCCCTTCTCGGGGTTTTTTAGCCGCTGAAACAACAGCTAAAACTTCTGTTTTTCCATATCTAATCATAGCTGCACCTTTTGCAAGCAGTGCAACCTCGCCAATTTCCACGCGGAGTGGTCGTCCGGCAATTTCAGTTTCAAAAATATTCATTTTTTTCTCGCTTTCTCTTATAATTCCCCAGAAGTGGTGCTTTTACACCCTCTGGTGTAAGGTGCAATCATAAGGGTATCGGGATCCGCATTTGGATTGATAACCTTCAGGTAAAAAAAAAGGGCGGAATACTCCGCCCTAAATTATTTTCTTAAACCTAATCTTTGGATTAGTTCTCGATATCGATTGATATCTTTGTTTTTAAGATAAGTTAATAATCGTCGTCGCTGTCCTACCAGTTTCAGTAGACCGCGTCGTGAGTGATGATCTTTTTTATGAATTTGAAGATGTCCATTAAGATCATTGATTCGTTCAGTTAATAGTGCAACTTGAACCTCTGGGGAACCAGTGTCACCTTCATGTGTCTTGTAGTCTTCGACGACCTGTGCTTTTAATTCTTTACTAATCATTTAAAATCTCCTTGTTTTTTAATTTAGCCGTAAACCGAGTATTTTGTAGGAGTTTCAAAAAACTAAGTGAACGGTAATAACTTAATGAGTATATCATAAATATTTATCGTTGTAAATATATTATTCAATGAATCTTTTTCTGATCGTGTCAATATCCATTTTAATCTGCGTGATTAAATCATCAATCGATTCAAATTTTATTTCATCTCTAATTTTTTCCTTGAATTCAATGGTTATCACCTGATTATAGATGTCCTCATCAAAATCATAAATATAAGTTTCAATCGTAAATGGATGCTTTTCAAAGGTCGGATTAAACCCCAAGTTAGTTAACCCGTTTAAACATTTTCCTTTATAATATACCTGAGTATAGTAAACCCCAGTGCTCGGTAAAATTAATTTCTTACTGAGTTTTATATTTGCAGTTGGAATGCCAAATTGGTGGCCAAGCCCCTTCCCTTTTACAACGGTTCCGCTTAATGCATAATTTCGGCCCAGAAAGGTTTTAACCTCATCCACCTGACCACAGCTGATCAGTTCACGAATGAAGGTTGAACTTACTGAATGGGTATTGATGACAAAGGGAGGAAGAATTTCAACTTCAAATCCATATTTTTTTCCCAACTCATTTAATGTCCGTGTTGTCCCTGCACCCTTATAGCCAAAATTATAATTGAAACCGACAACAATAACTTTGACATTATACTTTTTTAGCAAATAGTCAGTAATAAATTTCTCTGGGGTTAACTTCATCAGCGTTTCGGTGAAAGGATTCATAAAAACAAAATCAACACCATAATTCCGAATCATGGATTCTTTTTCTTCGTTAGATGTAATCAGCCAGGGCGTGTAATTAGGAAAAATTAATTCGAGGGGATGTTCTTTAAAGGTCATAACCCCAGTTTTAAAGCCGAATCGCTGACCTATTTTTTTAGTTTCTTCAAGCAATGCCCGGTGCCCTAGATGAACGCCGTCAAAAAAGCCCAGTGCTAAAACAATTTCTTCTCCATGATAAGTTTCTATCGTCATTATTTACCTCACAGTAGTTTTGTCGGTTTAATATAGTTTCCTTCTTCATTTACATGATATCTGCCCATACCGATAAGTTGGTCACCATCATATAAGCGCAGGGTTTCCCCAGGGTAAAAATCATCGAGAGCTTCATGAACATTCCATTGAAAGAGCTTATTTCCATTGAGTAGGAACTTACGACCTTGCTCCGTTGCCCGTACCAATTGATAACGTTCAAGAGAATACTCCAGCGGATAGAAAAAAAGTTCATTCTGATTTCGATTGTTTATTTCTTCTATTTCAGCCAAGGTTACCGCATCATTAATGCTGAAACGACCAACTCGGTGACGAATCAGATTTCCCATACATCCCAAGGTTCCCAGAGCGCTCCCAATATCACGGCACAGGGAACGAATATAGGTACCCTTGGAACAGGTTACCATAATTCTGGCTTTTTGGGTATCAGCACTGAATTTGAGTAAACTGATCTTCGCAATATGAATGTCCCGTTCCGGTATTTCCACCGATTCGCCATTTCTGGCATAGTGATACAGTTTTTTTCCATTCACCCGAATAGCTGAATAGATAGGCGGTTTCTGGCGTATATCACCGATGAATTTGTTCAAAATACGCTCAAAATCATCGCGATTGATCCGTCGATGGTTTTCACTGATAACCGTCCCTGATAGATCACAGGTATCAGTTTCTATTCCCAAGATAACTTCCGCTTCATAAACCTTTTCATGATCGGTGATATATTCAACCATTTTGGTGGCTTGGCCGACACATAAAACAAGAACACCCTGGGCATCAGGATCCAGGGTTCCGGTATGACCGATTTTTTTAGTTTTTAAAATCTTGCGCGCTTTAAAGACTACATCATGAGAAGTCATCCCTTTTTCTTTGTAGACATTAAGATAGCCACTATAACTTTTAATTTTCTCCATTTTGACTCTCATAAACTGCCATCAGATCATGCTTGAGTTCATTAATGTCACCACTAAAATTAAAGCCTGCTGCTCGTTCATGCCCTCCGCCACCGTATTTTAAAGCCACTTCATGAATATCATAGGGGTATTTAGCACGCAAAGAAACCCGATACTCGCCCAGATCAATTTCTTTTAAAAGAGCTGTTATTGAAACCCCAATCGTATTCTGCCCCAAATTAGCGACATCGTCAGTAATATTTATTGTACCGCCAAACTTCGAAATTGTTTCATGATTTAAGATCATCATAGCAATGGGCATACTATCCAAAATTTCTAATGAATGGATGGCAGCCCCGGTCATTTTCATCTGATCAATATTTTTCTGTGTATGAAGTCTTTTAGAAAGATGGGCATAATTATTTTTGATGCCATATAATTCACTGGCAATTAAATGGGTATCAACAGTTACATTGGAAAATTGAAAGCTTCCGGTATCGGTCGTAATGCCAGTAAAAACGGCATCAGCCATTTCTTCATCAAATACCACATGTAATCCCTTTAAAATTCGAAAAACAATTTCTGCGGTCGCTCCGGTAATTTCAACAAAGTTTAGATCACCATAATGGGCATTACTCGTATGATGATCAATAACCAGTTTTGTTTTAGTAACCGGCATTTCAGCAGGCGAAAAGGCAAAACTTGGGCTGGAACAGTCTAAAATTATTATGACATCATAACGATCTTGTAAGGACCGGTTAAAACACTGAACTTCGTCAAAGAAAACGAGTTTGTCTTCAAGAGGAAGCTCAATATAATAATCAACGGTTTTATTTAGTTGCTTCAAGCCCTTTCCCATCGCGACTGCTGAGCCAATTGCATCGCCATCCGGTTTTTGGTGCAGCAGAATTAAAAAGGATTGATTGTCCCGTAAGCAATTTAATATTTCATCAGGAATCTTCTTCATTCGAGTCCTTCGCTTCTTTATTGTCCTTCAAACTTTTTAAAATCGATTCAATATGCATACCATATTCAATGGAGTTGTCAATTTCAAAGCTCAGGGAAGGTACGGAATGAACCGTAATTACCTGTCCCAAGCTCGATCTGAGAAAACTCCTGGCATTATTTAGTAATTCGAGAACGATCTTTTTCTGAGCTTCATCTCCAAATATACTGACATAAACGGTTGCGGTCTTTAAGTCTGAGGCGGCTTTAACCCTGGTGATGCTCACATTACTGTCTTTGATACGAGTGTCTTTCAATTTGTGTATAATGATCAAACTCAATTCTCTTTGAATTAAACCATTAATTTTTTCATTTCGATGAGATGCCATTATGTTTATCTCCTTCACGGAAAGATAGGCGTTCACTTATCTTTCAATTTTTTCCATTGTAAATGCTTCAATGTTATCGCCAACTTTTAAATCGTTGTATTTTTCGATACCAATTCCACATTCATATCCGGTGCTAACTTCCTTAACATCATCTTTAAATCGTTTTAATGAGGCGATTTTTCCCTCCAGGACAACAATTCCATCGCGGATAATGCGGATTTCATCATTTCGGTTGATTTTTCCTTCGGTAATGTAACAGCCGGCAATAGTCCCGATGCTTGGGATTTTAAATACTTCTCGTATTTCAGCATTCCCCATAACTTTTTCTCGGAATTCAGGAGCCAGCATGCCTTCCATAGCCTTTTTAATATCCTCAACGGCATCATAAATAACTCGATAGAGGCGAATGTCCACTTCTTCTGTTTCAGCCAGTTTCACAGCATTTTTATCTGGTCTGACATTAAAGCCAATGACAATCGCGTTTGAGGTGGCCGCTAACATTACATCCGTTTCGTTGATAGCGCCGACAGCACCATGGATAATATTAATCCGAACCGCTTCATTATCCAGTTTTTCCAGTGATTGTTTAATGGCTTCAATGGAGCCCTGAACGTCGGCTTTAATAATAACATTAACATCCTGAATATTGCCGTCCTGAATCTGACTAAACAAATCGTCAAGAGAAATATTAGAACGTCGCTGGCGTTCACCTTTTTGCATTTCTTTCCGCTTTTCAGCCAATTGACGGGCTTCTTTTTCATTCTCAAGCACGATAAAATCGTCCCCCGCCGCTGGAATATCAGAAAGGCCCGATATTTCTACTGGTGTGGATGGACCGGCTTTCTTTAGTCGCTTACCCTTATCATCAATCATTGTTCGGATCTTACCGTGAGTAGTTCCTGAGATAATAGAATCACCAACATGTAAGGTTCCCTGTTGAACAAGTAAGGTTGCAACTGAACCTTTTCCACGCTTTATCTGGGATTCAATGACACTTCCTCTCGCTTCACGACCAGGATCTGCAGTCAATTCTTCCATTTCAGACATCATGATAATCATTTCTAACAAGGATTCTATACCTTCGCCGGTTTTTGCAGAAACGTTAACGGCTATGGTTTCACCGCCCCATTCTTCAACAACAAGGTGGTATTTGGTCAATTCCTGTTTAACCCGCTCTGGATCAGCTCCAGGTTTGTCAATTTTATTGATGGCAACCAGGATGGGAACTCCAGCAGCCTTGGCATGGTTGATCGCTTCAACCGTTTGAGGCATAACGCCATCGTCGGCTGCTACGACCAGGACCGCGATATCTGTGATTTGCGCCCCTCGAGACCGCATTGCCGTGAATGCCTCATGTCCCGGCGTATCGATCACAGTAATGGCATGGTTTTTGATATTAACCGTGTAAGCACCGATGTGTTGAGTGATACCACCAGCTTCGCCGGCGATAACATTTGCTTTGCGGATTCGATCAAGAAGTGATGTTTTACCGTGATCAACATGTCCCATGACGGTTACAACCGGTGGTCGAGGAACAAGATTATCACTTTCTTCTTCATCGTATTCTTCCAGAATTTTAGAAACGACATCTTCAATTTTAATCGCCTCAACTTCAAAACCTAACTCTGCTGCAACGATCGCAGCCGTTTCAAAATCAATTTCCTGATTAATGCTGACCATGGTACCTGCGAGCATTAAAGTTTTAATGACTTCGGTAGCACTTATTTCAAGAATATCGGCTAGCTCACCAACGGTTAAAATCTCAGGTATTTCAAATGTCTGATTTAACTGAACGGATTTCTTTTTTTCGTCTTTAATTCGTTTGTAAACACTTCTAGCAGTCTTTTCTTTTTTACTATGGTCTCTGACCTTTGGTTGCTGACTCTGATTGCTTGAAACGGGTCTTTTTTTATCGTCTGTTCTTTTCGGCACATTGCCCCCTGTTTTTTGTTGGTTTTTTTGTGGTGGTTTTGTTGATTTAGGCTGTTTTTTTATATCCGTACTTGTTTTTGGGGTAACCTGACTCGTTTTTGCAGTCTCAGCAGTCTTGACCGATTCTTTTTTCTTCTCTGGTTCTCGCTCTGCTAGATACTTATCTTTATCGAATTTCTTTTCAAATTCAGTAATTTGTTGATCAGTCAGGGCGCTCATATGGTTTTTTACAGGAATATTGTGCTTATTTAAAATAGCTACGAAATCTTTACTGGGAATATTATATTTTTTTGCTAAATCGTATACTCTTAATTTTGACATATTATTCCTCCCTTCAATATTTAATTATTTCATTTGTTTTTTCTCTGTCAGTTGCTGCCGAACAGTCTCGACAACATCACTTTCTACTTTTCTTTTAAATGCCCGTTCCAGGTAATTTTTGTTCAGGAATTGATCCACACATGCTTCGGACTTGCACACATAGGCACCTCGTCCATTTGCTTTACCAGTGGGATCAAAAAAAATTTCTCCAGATTTATCTGATACGATCCTAAATAAGTCGCGTTTATCAAATTTCAAATGGCAGATAACACAGGTTCTCTGTGGAATTTTTTTCATTGTACCTCCCCGACATTGTTCATCTAAGTATTATAGCATAAAAAGCTATATTATTGATTAAACCTTTAGTTTTCAAGATCTGAAGTATCTTCAAGTATGGGCTCTTCATCTACAATTGATCCATCTAAAACTTCCAATTCTTCAGCAGATTCCAACTCTTCTTTTAGTTCTAGTAATATATCATCTAATTCTCGGTTTTCTTCTTGAGGAACTTTATGTTGATTCACATAATCGATTTTACTCTTGATATCAATTTTCCAGCCAGTTAGTTTAGCTGCCAGCCGGACATTCTGTCCTTCTTTTCCAATAGCCAGCGATAACTGGTAATCATCGACAATAGCAATTGCTGTTTTATCTTCTTTATTTGCTATAATTTCGACCACTTTAGCGGGACTCAAGGCATTGGATAAATATTCTTCGATATTATCACTCCATTTAATCACATCGATTTTCTCGCCCTGGAGCTCATTGATAATATTCTGCACCCGAACCCCTTTTTGCCCCACACAGGAACCAACCGGATCAATGCTTGGGTCATTAGCTTTGACCGCTACCTTTGTTCTGGAACCAGCTTCTCTGGAAATGGATACAATATCGACAATGCCGTCGAATATTTCAGGAACTTCAGATTCAAACAAGCGTTTCACCAAACCCGGATGGGTCCGGGATACATTTACCTGTGGACCCTTGGTTGTTTTCTTGACCATCAGCAGGTAAACTTTTAGTCGCTGATTCAGTGTATATTTCTCTCCGGTTGTCTGCTCTGAAGGCAGCATCACCGCCTCAAGTTTTCCAACCTCAACATAAACGATACTCTTTTCAATCCGTTTGATAATGCCAGTTAGTACTTCATCTTGTCGCTTGAGATAATCATCATAGATGATATTGCGCTCAGCTTCTTTAATTCGTTGAATGATAAGTTGTTTAGCATTTTGAGCGGCAATTCGTCCAAAATCTCTGGGTCTGACTTCTTTTCTGAAAAAATCACCAACAGCATAGTTGCTGTCAACTTCACGGGCTTTTTCCAAAGAAATCTGACTGTGATCATTTTCGGGAACTTCAACAATTTCTTTTAATGCAAATACCTGAATATCACCATTTTCCCGGTCAATATTAATCTCAACGTTATGGGAGTTACCATAATTTTTTTTGTATGCTGTGGTAATGGCAGCTTCAATTGCTTGAATTAGTTCTTCTTTATCAATCGATTTTTCTTCTTGAATTACATCCAGAGCACGTATAAACTCCTGATTCATATTGATTTTCTCCGCCTTCCGTATTATTCAGCTGATGGAAGAGGTTTAAAATTCAACTCATCCAACCGATTTGCTTTCGCGATTTTACTATTGTCCAGTGTCAGCATTTCACCTGTTTCCAATTCAAGGGTTAATTGCTCATTATTATATGATTTTAAGATCCCCTCGATGTCTTTTTTTCCATCTAGTGGGGCGAAAAGGTGGATGGCAATTTTCTTATTAAGATTTGACAGAAAATGTTTTTCTTTTTTTAAAGGTCGATCCATACCTGGTGAAGATACTTCCAAAAAATAACTTTGTTCGATGGGATCCTTTTCGTCGAGCAATTCACTGATTTGTCGGCTGACTATTTCACAATCGTCTAATGAAATTCCATTTTCGGAATCAATAAAAAGGGTTAGACACCAGTCTTTTCCCTTTTTATCAAAAGTCAGATCTGTTAATTCATAACCAAGCGATTCTACCGCTGGAGCAGTTAATTCTTCCAAGAAGAACTCTTTCGATACTTTTTTCATACTTATTCCTTTTCATTTATTTTTATTCTAAATCATTTAGGGACGATTTTTTATATTTTTAATCATTATTGATGCCTACTCGAAAAATAGTTAAGAGTGGGTCTCCCCACTCTTAATGAAATACTATATAATTGAATAAACAATTAAATAAATCATATCCCGAAAAACACTTAAACTTCTAAAATTTCTGCTTCTTTTTCTTTTAGAATGGTTTCAATGTTTTTAATCTCGTCGTCCGTTACCTTCTGAATTTCTTTTTCACCTTGTTTTAAATCATCTTCGGTGATCAGTCCTTCTTTTTGACCATCTTTCAATTCTTGAATGGCGTGTCTGCGGATATTTCGCATCGCAACCTTACACTCTTCGCCATATTTTTTTACCAGCTTAACAAGTTCTTTTCGCCGTTCTTCAGTTAATTGGGGAATTAGCAATCGAATAATCTTTCCATCATTTGAAGGATTAAAACCTAAATCTGACTTTAAAATACCTTTTTCAATAGCTGGAATAGCCGTAGCATCATAAGGTTGAACAACGATCATTCTCGCTTCAGGGGTACTTATATTTGCTAATTGATTTAAACCCGTGGGCGAACCATAATAATCTACCATTACCTTATCAAGAATCCGCGGATTTGCCCGTCCTGCCCGTAAGCTGCCAAGACTCTCATTAAGGTTTTTTAGTGCCTTATCCATTTTTTCATTTGCTGTTGCTTTAATCTCATTTACCATCTTCTACACCTCCTGAATAATTGTTCCGATTTTTTCGCCCATGATCGCACGTAAAATATTTTTCGGTTCATTTAAACCAAACACTAGAATAGGAATGTGATTATCCATACATAAGGAAGTTGCTGTCGAATCCATAACCTTCAGACCTTGATTGAGCACATCAATGTATGATAATTCAGAATAGCGTATTGCATCAGGGTTAACCAGCGGGTCAGAATCGTATACTGCATCTATGCTTTTCGCAAGAAGAATTATTTCAGCATCAATTTCAGCCGCTCTCAGTGCTGCGGTTGTATCGGTTGTGAAAAAGGGATTTCCGGTGCCACAGGCAAAAATGACAACTCTTCTTTTTTCGAGATGACGAACTGCTTTTCTGCGGATATAGGGCTCTGCAATTTGCTTCATTTCGATAGCTGTCTGAACACGCACAGGTACTTCCATTTCTTCCAGAACATCCTGTAAACCAAGCGCATTAATGCAGGTGGCAAGCATTCCCATGTAGTCTGCGGTGGATTTATCCATACCTTCACCACTTCGTCCCCGCCAAAAATTACCGCCGCCTACAACAATGGCAATTTCAACTCCCAACTCAAAAACTTCTTTAATCTGACAGCATATTGATTGTACCGTTGGAGTATCGATACCATGACCAGCGTTGCCTGCTAATGCTTCACCGCTTAATTTTATGATGACACGTTTGTATTTCGGTTCCAAAAAGACTCCCCCCTTCATTTTCTATATTATATCGTAACTGTCTACAATTTACAATCTTATCAACGGTAAAAAAAGAACACGAATGTGTTCTTTTTAAGCGTTTATGCGTTTAATTGCTTCGCTACTTCTTCGGCAAAATTTTCTTCTTTTTTCTCTAAACCTTCACCCATCTGGAATCGGGCAAATCGTCTGATTTTAACATTTTCGCCGATAGTCATGATTTGTTCCTTAACCAGATCTTCAATCGTCAGGTCCGGATTTTTAACAAAAGGTTGTTCCAAAAGACAGATTTCTTTATAATACTTACTGACACGACCTTCTACCATTTTATCAACGATCTTTTCTGGTTTACCTTCATTTAAAGCTTGAGCGCGAAGAATTTCTTTTTCTTTTTCAATTTCATCGCTAGGCACTTCTTCTTTGGTCACATATAGTGGGTTGGCAGCTGCAATGTGCATCGCTACGTCTTTAACAAAGGTTTTAAATCCTTCATTTTTTGCAACGAAATCAGTTTCGCAGTTCACTTCCACAAGAACGCCGATTTTTCCACCCATGTGAATATATGACTCAACGATACCTTCCGCGGCAACACGACCCGCTTTTTTGTTGGTTGCTGCCAGTCCTTTTTCTCTTAAAAAGATCATCGCGTCTTCGATATTTCCATCTGTTTCAACTAAGGCTTTTTTGCAGTCCATCATACCGGCACCGCTTTTAGCTCTTAATTCTTTTACTAATTTTGCGTCCACTTTTTTCCTCCTGATCGTAATTATAAATTATTCTACTTCGGTAACTACAGCAACTTCTTCAACAACTTCAACTTCGACGACAACTTCTTCGACAACTGGAGCTGCTACTGCAACTGGCGCTACAACAATTTCTTCTTCGACTTGCTCGCCCTGACGTCCTTCAATAATTGCATCTGAAATAACAGAAAGGATTAAAGCAACTGCGCGGATCGCATCATCATTACCAGGAATGATGTAGTCAATTTCATCAGGATCACAGTTTGTATCGACAATTCCAATAATTGGAATACCTAGTTTTTTAGCTTCTGCGATAGCAATTCTTTCTTTTTTAGTATCAATAACAAAAATAGCTCCTGGAACACCCTTCATATCTTTGATGCCACCCAGGAATTTTTGTAATTTTTCACGTTGACGTTTTAGTTTAATAACTTCTTTTTTAGGTAGAAGTGCAAAAGTACCATCTTCTTCCATTTGTTCCAGTTCATTTAATCGGTCAATTCGTTTGCTGATGGTACCAAAGTTTGTTAAGGTTCCACCTAACCACCGATGATTAACACAGTAGCTTCTACTGCGCTTTGCTTCTCGTTCAATACTGGTCTGAGCTTGTTTTTTTGTACCGACAAAAAGAATTTCTTCTCCGTTTTCAGCCAGCTCTTTGACAAAGTTATAAGCTTTTTCGATTCTCTTCACAGTTTGTTGTAAATCAATGATATAAATACCATTTCTTTCTGTGAAAATATACGGAGCCATTTTCGGATTCCATCGTCGTGTCTGGTGTCCAAAATGCACCCCTGCTTCTAATAATTGTTTCATTGAAACACATGCCATAATTTATTCCTCCTTGGTTTTTCCTCCATCCTCATCAATCAAGAACATCGACCTTAAAACAGGCACCTGATGTCTCTCAGAGAATGTGTGTAATACATACCCAAATATAATAGCACAATCATTCAAATTGAGCAAGTTTTATTTTGAGTAAGTTTTTTTATTCAAAGTAAATATTTTTGGTAATTTTCCCGTTTGTCAGATATATTGAACACACTTTCAACATAGTTCATGTCAATTTTAAAATCGTCCTGTTCATAATCTGAAGCATAGAAAGATATTTCTTCCAATAGTTTTTCCATAACCGTATGCAGTCGCCGGGCACCAATATTTTCATCATCTTCATTTTGAAGATAAGCAATCTTGGCAATATGTTTAACTGCGTCCTCCTCAAAAATCAGATTGACATCCTCTGTTCGTATGAGTTCCTGATATTGCTTAATTACTGAATTTTCAGTATGGGTTAGAATCTGGATAAAGTCTTCTTCTGTCAAGCTGTCAAGATGGACACTAATGGGAAAACGACCCTGAAGCTCAGGAATCATGTCTGATATCTTTGAAACATGAAAGGCACCAGCCCCAATAAATAAAATAAAATCCGTTTTGATCGGACCATATTTTGTATTGACGGTGCTTCCCTCAACAATCGGTAGGATATCACGCTGGACGCCTTCTCTTGAAACATCCGGTCCATGATTATTACTATTTCCGATAATTTTGTCAATTTCGTCAATAAATATGATGCCATTCTGTTCGGCATCCTTGACACCCAATTCATTAACCTGATCCATATCGATAAGTTTCTGGGCTTCCTGATTGATCAGTATTTTTCGGGCCTCGGAAATTTTCACGTTCTTCTTCTTTTTCTTCTGGGGCATAAAATCACCCAGGATATCATTCATATTAAAAGACATACTATCATTGTTCATGCCCTGCATAACACCAATGGTCTTCGATCCATCGTCATCTACTTCAATTTCGATGATCTGGTCTTCTAACTGGCCCGCTTCTAATTCTTTTGACAAAGCTTCACGTTTTTCTTTTTTTGTTTTCTCCTTTTCGCCATCGACTTCCAATTCAGATTGTGTGGGTGCCGTAGATGGCGAAGGTTTCATAAAAATGTCAAAGGGTGTTTTTAAGGTTTCTTTAATTTTTTTTGAAGGAACCAGCGTATCAAGAATGATTTTATTGGCATTCTTTTGGGCTTCAGCATATACCTCTTTCATTTTTTCCTGTTGAACATTTCTGATCGATGT
>Ga0265295_1002083_pt1 | contig 32984 bp, 27 predicted proteins | sample Munlansysbiofilm_FD_192503 | JGI IMG/M metagenome (GOLD analysis project Ga0265295, IMG submission 192503) | Leachate microbial communities from a municipal landfill in Southern Ontario, Canada - Methane capture system biofilm | ecosystem: Engineered > Solid waste > Landfill > Unclassified ... | reverse complement strand
GAGCGAAAAGTTTTCTGACGGCGCTTTTCCGCTACGCTCCAAAGCACCGTCAGAGAACTTTAAAGGTTGAAAATAGTGGTGCAGTTTAAACTTCCAAAAGTGGTGCACTTTAAAATTCCATTGACAAGGGCAAATACCAGCATATTCATTGCCACTTCACCCTCATCATCCCAGAAATAGAACTTACTCTGCTGCAGACGCGGAATCTGGGCAGCAAACTCCGTTGGCAAAGTGAGACTGAGCTTGCGACGGCTGCCAAAGAAGGCTTGCAGATAGGGCAATTCAGCCTCAATATCCGCAGGCATTGCAGAAAGCAAGGTGATGCAGGGTTCACCCACCAAGCCGCTGAGATACAGGGCTTGAGGGCTGCGGAAAAGCACAGCATGCTTTTTGATGAAGGGCAGAGCTTCTGCTTTGGAGTGCACGGCATGCCAATTCAGGGCTATATACTTGGGGTAGTGGGCAAAGATTTCTACGCCGTAATCCACCACGAGCTCAGGCTGCACTATGCGCTGAACGCCCCTTCGCTCCAGATTGTAAAAGCCATCCTGTGGCACGAAACCCAGCTTTCGCGTGATGGCCAGGCTTTCATAGTTTTTGTAATAGGTGCAAAACTCGTAAGCCAGGGCAGGATTTTCTTGCTTCAGCTCTGCGGCAAAGCGAAAAATCTCTGTATTCATCAGTTTGGCGATGCCCCGGCCCTGCCAGCGGCGATGCACCCGCAGACCTTCAAACCAGAGCACGTTATCTGGAAGCAGGCTCAGCTTCAGACAGGCAATTACCCGGCCTTGATATTCGCAAACAAAAAACCAATCTTCTGCCAGCCAGCGATCTACAACCTGGGGCAGATAGTCTGTCCCCTCCCAGATCCCGCGCGAGATGGCAAGCAGATCCTCACGATCCTGTAGTCTGGCCAGCCGCACCAGGCAATCCTCAAGCTTAAACATGGGCAATTAATCTCCTCAACTTCCGTATTTCTTTCAGCCTATCCTCATCCTTTAGAGGGCAATGAATCACAGAAAGCAAGCTCGCAATTGGCGGATATTCAGTCAATCACTTTTTACTATGGGCAAGGGGCTTAAGAGCAAAGCTCGGAGCTAATAGATCCGGATGAATGCGCTGCAAACATGAAGCGGAAGAGTCCAATATCTATAAGCATCAATGTGAGATAATTGCAATCCAACCGTAGGATATGCGCATATTTGAACTTTTATCTTGACTTGCTTTGAGCTACTATTAAATTGGTTTTACCTGTAGAGTCTATATGGTTAGTAAATTTATGGAGTCGCTTATGAAGTACAGATTTGAAGATGGTAGCGAAGTCGAGCTTGAACGCATAATAAGCGTATCGCCAATTCGCGACCTGGGAGTGGATAAGAAAAGTATATCCACCAGTAAGATCGGTTTTACAGTTCACCTGAGTAAACGCGAGACAGTGCATATTACCCGCGATTACCATTATTCGGATTGGGCAGGAGCTAAAATCGAATTGGAAAAGGAGCGTAATAATCTTATCGCTAAGTGGGATGAGATGTCTAAAAAATCGTAAGTTATTTTGACTATGTAAAAAAGAGGGTGGACCTAAATCCACCCTCTTTGCTTTGTTCACTAAAAGTTCAGGTTTTCTATTTGCAGAGGGCTGAGCATGAGTACTTTGTCGCCATCGTAATCCTTCCAGATCTCATACAATTTCAGATATTCATCGTTTAATTCACTGAGAGCTTGCAAAGAACCAAGCTTCAGCATGTTTTTGGTGTTGATTGTCAAGGCGATACCATCCTCTGATGAAGTGGCATCCACAAAGCGGAGTTCGCCTTTGATACCGGTGACTTCACGCATCTGCTGCTTTGCCACATCCAGCCCGCCCAGAGCGTCCACCAGGCCATTGGCCTTGGCTTGTGCACCGGTCCAGACTCTTCCTTGAGCGATAGCATTTACATCTTCCACGCTGAGATTCTTGCGCCCTGCGGCTACTTTGCCCACAAAATCGTCGTAAGTATGTTCGATCAGATCGACCATTATTTGCTTTTCGTCTTCTGTGAAGGGACGAGACATCCTGCCAAAATCAGAGCGTTCACCCATCTTGACCGTGCTCCAGTTTACCTTGATTTTCCTGAACATCTCACTGGCATTGAAGGTGAGACCGATCACTCCGATGGAGCCGGTAAGGGTGGCAGGATTGGCGACTATGCGATCTGCATTGGCTGCGATATAGTATCCACCACTGGCAGCGGTGCCGGCCATGGAAACCACTATCGGCAGCTTGTTTTCCGTTTTGGCCAGATGCAGCTCACGCAGGATGATATCCGAAGCCTGAGCGCTGCCCCCACCACTGTCCACACGCAGTAGAATGCCCTTGTACATGGAGTTTTTACGGGCTTTGCGGATGAGGTCCACTGTGGTTTCATGAGCAATCTTTTGGCCGGGAGTGCCTTTGCCCATCACGATACTTCCACTGGCATAGATCACTGCGATGCAGCTTTCTTTGGGGTGGGACCAATCGTAAGAGCGGTAATTAGTGAGACTTGAGCTGCGGGAAGTGTAGCCAAAATCTTCTTTCAGCTTCGCAGTTAATTCATCCTGATAGATGAGCTCATCTACCAGACCCACATCAAAGGCATCCTGGGCGATCAGATACGGGCCTTCATCAATGATGGTTTGCAGGTTGCCGCGCAGTTTGCCTTGGCGTCCTTCATTGATCTGCACCAGCATTTGGTCGTAGATGCTCTGCAAGAGAGATTCATATACTTCACGTTCGGCCGCAGTCATCTCATTTTCGCTGAACATATTGCCGGCGCTTTTGTATTTGTGACTGCGGAAATTGACGGGCTCGATTCCCAGGCTATTCAGCATATCCCTCAGATAAGGGCTGGTGATGCTGATGCCTCTGAGATCCAGACTACCCATAGGATTCAGGTAGATTTTGTCTGCCACAGAAGAGGCAAAGATATAGCTGCCATTGGAGATATTATCGTAATAAAAGCTCAGGTTCTTGCCGCTGGCTTTGAAATCCTTGAAGGCAGTGACGAGCTCCTGTTGCAAACCATAAGAAGTGCTGAAGGCAGGATTGATGAGGAGGATACCCTCTACCTGCGGATCAGCCTTGGCTTTATCAAGCTGGGCGGTGATTTCTTCTATGCTGCGGGTTTTGCTATCATAGATCTTGATAGGGCCCAGTTTGTATTTGGGCGCTTTAAAGCTCACGACATTCGCCTTGGGAGCCATCGTGTACCATTTGTCGGATCTGAGCCCCAGGAAGGGCTTGTAGCTCAGATCGCTGAGATGAGCATAGTTATAAGTGTAAAAGTTATTGCCATTGCCATTGCCATTTTCTTTCTTTATGGTTTTGGCCATAGTTCCCACTTCAAAATTGGCAGCACTCAGGGAAAAAGAGAGCAGGGCTGTTTCTTCTTCCAGGTTGTAGGTGGCGCCAAGCTTTACCCCATCCAGAATCTGGGTATTGAGGCCCAGGATGGGTTTCTTCATCTCGTAACCTTCATTACTATAGATGTAGGAATAATTGACATCAGCTGAAAGCTCCAGTCTGTAATCCGCGATTTTATCCGTAAAGGCAAAGGGACGCAGAGCCAGGCCGCCGCGGTAAAAAGGTTTGCCCTTCAGAGGATTGTCCCACGTGAAGGCAAAAGACCCATAGTCTGTGGGGCGATAAGTTACACCAGAGCGGAAGGTGCCATACTTGCCTTCGCCATTCTCGAATCTGAAGTTTGTTCCTACATACAGATTGGGCAGGATGTGGGCAGGAAGCAGCTCAAAGCCGGTGCCAAACATATGGTAGTCTGTACCATGATCTCTTTCATAGGCATAGGATAAGCCATTGGATTTGTACATCAGCCAATAGTGTTTTTCAAATTGTTCTTCATTGGCAAGATGCACCAGGCTGAGCCCGCTGGCATTACCGGTGCCGATCAGTGAGGGGTTCGCATAGGGGATAAAAAGATTGTCGATCCCGGCGATGGGGAATTCCTGCCAACCCAACTGCATAGCACTGGGAACGGTTTGCGCCAGCAAACTGCCGCCCAAGAGCAGAAAGGTGAAAAGCAGAAGCAACTTAGCTTTCTTCATCATTTGATATCTCCTTGTGTGTTTATTATTAAAGATAGTTGATCAATTGAAGCGAGATATTAGAGCCCTGTATCTCTTGTCAATAGTTTTCCTCGTCTTCATACCTTATACATTGAAATTGAGGATAGAACTGCCGCACCCAGAATTCAAAGCCCTGCGCATGAGGAAGGTTTTCTGCCTCGGCTTTCTGGATCAATAAGGCAGGGGTGTCCAGCTTCAGCACCAGATCGATCACCTTCTTAAACTTGGGCAAGCGCGAAATATCATCGTCCTCTTTCTTGCCTAAAGGAGTTGCGTTTATCAGTAGATCGTATTCCTGATCACTTGCTGCCTTGATCTGGTATTGTTGGATCAAGTCATTGGCCTTGTCCTGGTTTCTGGCCAGCAGGCTGATGTCCTTATAAGAATGCCTCTGAAGGTGCTGGATAAATACTTCGGCACAGTTTCCGCTGCCGTAGATGAGGATTTTATCCGTTTGTTGGATTTCCAGAATCTGCATGTTTAGCTTCAGAGCAGCAAGATCCGTATTTGTGGCGTAAACATACATGTCGAGCTCGGGATGGTAGCTATTATGCAGGTGCTTGTGATGCAAGAACTGAGCTGTATTGATAATGGGCTGATAGCTCCTGAGGTACTCCGCCATAGCCTTTTTATACGGACTGGTGATGGCTATGCCTGCCAAATCCAGATTCTTATACAAGTACTTGATCACGTCCAGAGCTTCTGCCAGATCCTCTGCAGGCACAGGTAAATATACATAATTAAGCTTATGATTCATTAAATACTCATTACCCAGCAGGATAGAACCGCTGTTGTTGACCTGCTCATCTCCAACGATGGCAATACATCTGTAATCGTCTATGGTATAAGCTTTCCAGATTGGCCTCAATCTCTTCAGATCCGGCTGCCCTTCCGAGCTAGGCTCGTCCAAAGCGGCATAAACTCCCTCGGAGGAAAAGAAATCATAGAGACCCCTTTGGAAAAGTGCCCATTTCCCGATCACGTTAAAGATCATTTTTTGGGGTTTATGATCATGGATTAGATGCGAAGTAGCCAGGATCTCGGCAAAGCTCTTGGCTTTCAGTATGAGCTTGTAAACCTTGGCCCTCTGTGGATGATCTAAAAAGGCTCTGATCTTATCCTCATCGTATTCCTCCAAGTGAGTAGAGAGGACAAGCCGCTCGGGCTCCACCAGGTCCGGAAATTCTTCCAACTGCCTAATATCCAAATCGATCATGGCTCTACTGGAAAGCATGTCCTGCAGCATAGCTAAGGTGAAATTGCTACCGCGGAAAGTAAGAATGCTCTTTTTGGGAAAAGCTGTGAAGTCTATACTCTGCCAGTCTTCACAGAAATCGAGCCGGTATTCGTGATAAATCGAGCCTTTGGATTCCTTTGCAATATTCTCAGGGGCTCGGTAGGGGATGCATACTACTATCATGTGTCTGATATCCTTAAGTTCAGTTTGATGATGTCTTGAACCAGCTCTGGTGGCAGATCCATTTCCTGGGCCAGCTTAGCTGCTTTACTTAGGATCTCCCTTTCTCTGGAAGGATCTTTGGGAGGAAGATCATTTTGCAGTTTGTATTGTTTCACCTGGCGCACGATCTCGCGCCGGCGCCAGAGCAAGGTGAGCAGCTCTTCGTCCACTTTGTCTAAACTCTCTCTGAAACTGGGCAGGTCTGCATCCAGGCCCAAGACCAGCCTCTGGTACTGAATGGCGTCCGCCAGACAAATCTGCAGCATGGCCTCCACCACAGGAATGAGGCGGGGCAAATGGCAGACGTCATGACGCCCCTGAATGCTGATCTGGCGTGGGTTGCCCGCTTTATCCATGCCCTCTTGTGGAATGCTGATGGAAGAAATAGGCCGGATGATGAGCTCAAAAACTAGGTCCTGCCCGTTTGAGACTCCGCCCACGATACCGCCATGATGATTGCTGGCCAATTTCCCGTCCTCAAATTGGTCATTGCACTGGCTGCCAGGCCGGTGAGCCAGGTCCAGTCCATCACCAAACAGGATTCCCCGCACTGTACCGATGGAAAACATGGCTTTGGCGATATTGGCGGAAAGCTTTTCATAGATGGGATCGCCCAAGCCTGCTGGGATGTTCGAGGCTCTTACTTGCAGGATGCCACCCAGACTATCGCCAGAGTCCTTGATTTCATCCAAATACTTGATCAAATCCGGATAGCTATCAGGATCAGGCCAGTGAAAGGGGTTATCTCCCGCAGGAGAAGCTGCTGCACCTGCCTTCATCTCCCCTATCTGTGTACTGGTGATTTCGATCTTGATATCTTGCAAAAGATTCTTGGACAAATCTGCTGCGATTACGCGCGCCAAGCTCTCCCGTCCCGAAGCCCGGCCTCCCCCACGATAGTCAAAGATCTGGTACTTCTGAAACCAGGAATAGTCTGCATGCCCCGGACGAAAGATATCCTTCAGCGCTGCGTAATCAGCGCTTTTAGCATCGCAATTGCGCACGATCACGCAGAGCGGCATGCCGGTGGTTTTTCCTTCAAAGACGCCACTGAGGATCTCCAACTGATCCGGTTCTTGACGAGGAGTGCTAAAGTCTCCCCTCTGGCTACGCTGCCGAAGTGCAGCAGCAAGCTCGTCGGAAGGGAAATCAAGATTGGGTGGAGGGCTATCTATCAGCAGGCCTATCGCCGGCCCGTGAGACTCTCCAAATGTGCTGATGCCAAATTGCTGAGAAAACCTATTTGAGCGCATCGTCGAAGATGAGAATCTGGCTGTAAAACTCTTCATAAAGCTCTGCCAGATGGCGAAGCAGGAAATACTCCCGCTCCATCTGCCCCAAGTGAGTGGCCAGACTTTCCTGGATATCTTCAAAGGGTATCAGGCATTTGCACTTGCGATCGGTAAGCATGAGGATATGGCAGCCCTCAGGACTCTCAAAAGGCCTACTGATTTCTCCCGGCTGCAGGGAAAAGGCCACTTCATCTATCTCGTTAAAGAGCTTGCCGCGAGCAAAATAGCCCAGGTCTCCACAGCATTTATGGCTGGGACATTCGCTAAAGCTTGCGCACACTTTCCTAAAGTCTTCTGCATTATGAATTTGTGCCCGGATGGCGGTAATTCTTTCCAGAGCATTCTCGCCTTTGATAAAGATATGAGAGCAGCGCACCATCTCTTCGCAGCAAAAATTGTCGAGCTGCTCATGATACAGTTCTTTGATCTTTTCCACTGGAATAGGCATATCGCTGGGATACAAGCTGGCTACATATTTGCGGATGATGATGTTGTGGCGGATCAGGGTTTCCAGCTCTTGTGCATTCATGTCCTGCAACAGGCCTTGTGGCAGACCCAAGGGTTCTTCCTCATCCAGAAGCTCCATCAGAGCAATCTCAAATTCATCGTCAGAAACACTGAACGAAAGCTGGTCTGCCTTTTCCAAAAGCAAACACCTGTCTATAAGGCGTTTTAAAGCCTGCTCTTCTGTGCCACCGCAGGCCATTTCACGGTCTAAATCTTTGCGTGAGATCTCGTGGCTCACTACTTTTGCTATGACTTGCACATCACTCCCCTTGCTCTTTCAAATATCAGGCTAATAAAGTCCTGCTTATATCTGATAACTTAAAGCTTTGTGCCTCTGTTGTCAAATCAAATCTCTGTTTGCGATACCAGGTCAGCTGTCTTTTGGCATAATTGCGATGATGCTGAGCGGCTTTCTCGCCAGCTTCTGCCAAGGATACATCGCCTTCAAAGTACGCCTTAAACTCTTTGTAGCCCAAGCTGTTCAGACCGGGATCTGTCCACTTGTATCCACGCTCTAGGAGCCCTTCAATCTCGCTGATGAGCCCACTTGCAAGCATAGTGTCCAGGCGAGAGTTTATTCTTTCATACAGCGTCTGCCGCGGGGGATTGATCAAAATGCGATAGGCGTCGTAGCGGGGTTCACGCTTTTGCTGCGCCCAATGCTGCGACATACTTATGCCGGTAGCACGATAGACTTCCAAGCCCCTTAAGATGCGTTGAGGATCGTTGGGGCTCACTTTCTGAGCAAAGCCGGGGTCTATCTCACTTAAGAGCTGATGCATCTGCTCCATGCCCTTTTCCGCCAGTTCATTTTGCAGATCCTCGCGCAGCCCGGGCTTTAGAGGAGGATGCTCAAAGAGCCCTTCCAAGAGGACTTTCACATATAGGCCCGTGCCTCCACAGATGATGGGGATCTTGCCCTGAGCCTGAAGGCTTTCGATTATCCCGTGGGCATCCTGGGCAAAGAGGCCAGCATTATAGCTCTCAGCAGGAGTGATGATATCGATCAAGTGGTGGGTGATCGTCTGTCTTTCTGCGGCGGTGGGTTTCGCCGTGCCGATATCCATATACTTATAGATCTGGCGCGAATCGCAATTGATGATATCAGTACCGAGCTCCTGGGCTAATTGGAGGGCTACAGCAGACTTACCGGCTGCGGTAGGGCCTTCAATGATGATGATCATAATACTCGTTTAAATTTCTTCTCAAAATCCATCAGACTCATCTTGACGATCAGCGGACGGCCATGAGGACAAAAGTAAGGCACCCGGCAGGCAAAAAGGTTGTTGATCAGAGCCAGCATCTCTTTGCGGCTCAGTCTTGTATTTGCCTTGATGGCGGCTTTGCAGGAGATGGATTTGGCCAGAGAATCCCGAAAGTCAGAACTCGCCTGCATCTCGGTCTCCAATTGCTTCAGGATATCGATAAAGACTTTACCACCCTGAAAATCACCCAGTTCCGCCGGGATTTCTTCGATCACGATGGAGTCTCCGCTGAATTTCTTCAGCATAAAGCCGATCTTTTCAAAGATCTCCCAATTCTCATCCATCAGCTCTTTGATCTCACTGGCGATATAAGGCGGAATATCGATTACCAGAGGGATGATCAGCTTTTGCCGGGTAGCCGGTGCTCCGCTGGTGCGATGAATGAGCTTCTCATAGAGGATACGTTCATGGGCCGCGTGCTGATCGATGATTACCAGCCCATCTTCCACCTGCACAAAGATATAAGTATTGTGCAATTGCCAGGGATTGATGTATTCCTCTTCGTTTTGCAAGAGCAACTTGTAAGGCACAGAATCGTTGGGCAGCTCTGGAAAAGCATCCAATTGCTCTTCGCTCTCAGACAGGTGCGGATTCACGATGGGAATATCCCTGTGTGCTTCCTCTAACGGTGCACGAAAAAGATCGTCCTGAAAGAGATTGGCGTGCTCTTTTTTGTACTCCGCATAACGGGGGACTTCCGCCTTTTGCACAAAGATATCGCGCTCCAGCGAGCTGGGACGCCCGGATCCGGGAGGGCTGAGGAATTTCTCCCTGGCGGAGGCAAACTTCTCATCTTCATAGCGTTTCAAAGCCCGGGACAGGGTCTCAAAGATCAAGGAGTGCACCCTCTGATTTTCCCGAAAGCGCACTTCATTCTTGGTGGGAGAAACGTTGACATCGATCTGGGTGGAGGGCACATCGATAAAAAGAATATAGGGCGGAGTGCTGCCCTTCATCCAGACGCGGGTCTTGAGCACAAAGGGTTCATAGGCACTTTTGATACTGTGCTTTACGGTTTTATCGTTGATGAATCTGCCATTGATAAAGGTGTACTGCGCATCGATCAGCTTGTCGCCCCGCTCTTCCAGACCAAAGATGTATCCGCTCACCGAGTAATCACCACTCACTCCGGACACCGCGATAATATCATCCGAGAAGAAGCCCGAGCCAAAGATCTCACTCATACGCTGATTGCGATCTTCACTGGCGATGTAATTCAGCCTTTCTTTACCATCGGCGATCAGTTTAAAGCTGATTTCGGGATAGAGAATGGCCTGATAATGAAAGTATTTGAGGATATGCCTGAGCTCTACAGTGTCTGTGCGCAAGAACTTACGCCGGGCAGGCAGGCCTTTGAAGAGGCCACGCACCCAGATGGTGGTTCCGGGATTGGATGAGGTCTTTTGCACATCCTTCAGCTTGCCATCGATCATATCGATGCGCACTGCGGTTTCCAGATTGCGGCTGCGAGTGAGCAAGGTAAAGTTTGAGATCGAGGCAATGGAGGGCAGAGCCTCGCCTCGAAAGCCCAGAGAGCTGATGTGGATGATGTCGCTCACATTGCGAATCTTGCTGGTGGCGTGACCTTCCAGAGACAGCATGGCGTCATCCGGCTCCATGCCATCGCCGTTGTCGATCACCTGAATCAGGTCTTTCCCGCCTTTTTCTACGATCACTGTAATGAGCTTGGCGCCTGCGTCAATACTGTTTTCCACCAGTTCCTTGACCACAGAGGCCGGACGTTCGATCACCTCGCCTGCGGCGATTTTATTGCGCACATCTTCCGAAAGTATATTGATCTTTGCCATTGGCTTAATACCTGAAGATAGAGCCGCTTGTAAATTCGCGGATGATAGAATTGTAGGGCACCTGCGCACCTTCGATATCATCACAGTGCGAAAGCAGGCGCAAGAGTCTGCGGGACTCCGTATAGGCCGAAGAACTGGAGGGAACTTGGTGCAGGATCTTCCAGGCATGTTTCTTGAGCACTCCCAGCTCGAAAGTCAGGCTGCTATTGAACATATAATCCGCATTTTCCTGAAAGGGGAAGATGTTGAGCTCTTCACCCTGGCGCACATCGTTCCATCGGACCAGGGTTTCTTCTGCAGAATAGCCCCGGTAGCGATTATCCCGGACGATGCGTCTGAGCAGCCGGCAATCCGTAGTGGGAATGCGGTTGTGATGATCTATATTCAGTTGATTGAGCGCAGAGATATAGATGCGGGTTTTGCGATTTTCCGGAATACTGGCAGTGAGCGCTTCATTGAGGCCGTGAATCCCTTCCATGATGATGACATTGTCTTTTTCCATCTTCACAAAGTTATTGCTATGGCGCCGCATTCCCCGGATAAAATCGTAATGAGGCAGCTCTATCTGTTCGCCCGCCAAAAGCTGTCTGAGCTGAAGATTGAGATATTCCAGGTCTATGGAATGGATGGATTCAAAATCGTAATCCCCATCTGTCTTGCGGGGAGTTCTATCCCGATTCAGGAAATAATCGTCCATGCCGATCACGATTGGCTTGGCTTTACTGGCCTGCAATTGCACGCTGAGGCGTTTGGCAAAAGTGGTCTTGCCAGAGGATGAAGGACCTGCGATGAGGATGATCTTGACATCCTTGTGAGTTACTATATCCGCAGCGATCTCCGCGATCTTCTTTTCATGCAGGGCTTCTTCCACCAGGATAAATTGTGAGATCTGGTAGGTGGCGATGAGCCGATTGATATCAGCGATATTATGCACCCTCAGGATACTCAGCCATTTATCGTGTTCCTGGTGCAGGGCAAATACTTTTTTGGGCAGCACAAAGGGACTGGCAATCTTCATCTCTGGGCCTGTGGGAAACCTCAAGATAAAGCCCGGAGCTTGATAGACGATATCAAAATCGGTGATGAGACCGGTGCGATCTGCCAAGGGTCTCACAAAGGAATCATAGTATTTGCCGCAGCGATAAATGGGTACAGTTTCACTATAATGGGATTTGATATTTAGCAGGATATCTTTGCGCCGCATGGAATTGAAGATGTCGATAGCTTCTGCAGTTTTGACTTCGATCCTCTCTATGGGCAGATCGCTCTGGATGATCTTCTGCATATGCTGTTTGACCTTGGCGCAATCCTCCTCAGTGAATCTTTCCGTATTGAAGACTTCACAAAAGACTCCATCGCCGATGGAATGCTCTGCCACCAGATTATGGGTATCCCCCAGCATCACATTCAGGGCCTTGCCCAGGATGAATATCGCTGTATCCTGATAAACCCGATAACCCTCCGGATGTCTGGCGGTGATGCAATTTACATAGGTATCTTCCGTAAGCAGATAATCTTCATTGACATATTCAGTATGGTTTATTTTATAGCTCAAAATCAGATCCCGGTCGATCGTAGTTCCTTTCATGATTTTGGCGATAGACTGTGATTTTGCAAAGTCGATAATACTGTGTTTGTGTCCGTCTAATCTAATGTCGATTTTCATTTTAAGTCCTTATATCAGTTTGTTTTGGTATTTAAGGGCAAGCCAAGGCTGAATAGTTCTGCCCCGCGCCCGATAGCACAAGACAAACTAATATAATAGCATAATACGTCAAGAAGAATAGGAGAAAACAATGGCACCGAAACTTACGCGCAAGCAGCGCCTTAAAAGAGATATCAAAAACTATGTAGGCATCATATTTGCCTCACTATTTTTTGCCGCAGGTTATTCCTGGTTTCTCTTGCCCTACAACATGGCCCCCGGAGGAGTGGGTGGTATATCCCAGATCTTCCGTTTGCTTTTTGGCATACCCAATGGCGTCAGCATGATTTTGATCAATATCCCCCTCTTTGTCATTAGTTTCATCTTTATCGGCAAATCTTTTGGCCTCAAATCCGTGTATGGCATGCTGGTTTGCTCTCTCATGACAGACCTGATGAGCATGCCCGTATTGCACAAAGTCGGCCTCTTGCCGAATCTCGCCGCCCATACTTTCGAAGTAAACGGCCGTATCATCTATGCGATGCTCGCGCCTGAAGAGATGTTTCTTTCCGCCATTGCCGGCTCCGTGCTTTTGGGCCTGGGTTTGGGGCTGATCTTCAGATTCCGCGGCTCCACCGGAGGCACCGATATCCCCGTGGCTTTGATCAAACAAAAGGCCCATCTTTCGATCGGTACCGGATATTACATTGTGGAAACAGGTATCATCCTGGCAGTAACTATCTTCATGATGGATCCCAAACTGATGATCTGGGCCTATATCAATCTCTTTATCACCTCCAGCATCACCAATCTAGTCTCGGAAGGTCTGCCCTATGTGAAAGGTGTGTATATCATCTCAAATAATGTGGATGAGATCAGGGGCGAAATCTTTGATACTCTGCAAAGAGGGCTCACGCTGCTGAAAGGCATGAGCGGCTTCAATCAAAGGGAAATCAATGTGATCTTCTGTGTGCTGAACCGCCGCCAGGTGCCGCTGCTCACCGATATCGTCAAAGAGATCGATCCCGATGCCTTTATGATCGTCACCGATGTCTATGATGTGATGGGTTACGGCTTCAAGAGCCGCAAGCTCAACTTAGAGGACCACGCCTAAGCTACCCCATCTGATATCGTGGAGATGCCGTGGAGATACCGTGGAAAAAATCCTCCTATCTCCAGGGCATCTTTAGCACAATCTATCCATCAGGGCTGCGGCAAGTCCCGAGATGGGATGGTGAAAAAAGCAATTCCGGTCTATGCTAAGAGAGCAGGTCGCGGTATAGAATACAGCGACGCCGGAAGTCTTTGTACAATTCCTGCTCGCTTTTGCCGGCGCAGAAAGCCGAAGGATTTTGCCTGATCCTGGACACCAGCAGCTCCCAGGGTGGATTCAGCCAAAGCAGGCGCTGACCCGCCAGAAAAGCTCGATTGATCTCACTTTCCACGATCCCGCCCCCGCAGGCTACGATTCCTTGATATTGCTGATCAATTTTGGTTTCAGAAAAAGAAGACTCAGAAGCGGAGAGCCACCTCTGAGTCTTCAGTAATATATCACTCTCGGCCTTGCGGAAGGCTTCCCAGCCTTGTTTTAAAACATAGTCCGCAATGCTTTGCGAGTGTTCCTGCACAAAGATCTCATCGGTATCCCAGTAGGGGATGTTCCAACTGGCAGCCAGAGATCTGGCCAAAGTGCTTTTCCCAGCGGAGCTAAAACCGATGATATAGAGCTTCATGGCTTCACAATCTAGAGCATACGTCCTTTTCTACTTCCTCGTTCAAGCACACGCATTTCTCGATCAATTCGGCTGCCTCCGCCAAAGTCTTCTTTCTGAAGTCTTCATCGGTGATGCTTTGGAGGTTGATCAAGATGTTGAAATTCGCAGCTTTTGCAGCAGCCAGGGCGGTAAGGGCAGCAACTCCGGCATCGGAAAGTGCGTTTATGTTACCAATCTTGGTAACTGCTTTGGCGAGCTCCAAGGCTTTCAGAGAAATGCGTAAAACTTCCAGCGGAGAGAGAATCGCACCCTGAGTGCTCAGCTCAAGCTGATGATCGCGAAACTCTATCTCCTCGTCTGTCTTTTTGGGCAGACGCAGGGCTTCCATCATGGCGTCAAAGGCGTCCGAATCCACATCAATACAGTGGATCGCGCTTTCTTTGATGCTCTGTCCCATCGGGGCATATTTGCGCGCAGCATCCTGCACCTTTTCATAACCTTTTTTGTCGATGGTGAGATTCGCCACCATGGACGAAAGAGCTCCGCTCATCGCCAGGCACAAACCCGCCACAGAGCCGCCTCCGGGAGTAGGAGAATCAGTGGAAAGCACATCGCAAAAATCGATCACGGTTTTCGTAGCCAGACGGTCCGGCTTGGCGATAGCATATTCGATCACCTTTTTATCCAGATCAAAGGGGCTCAGCTCTGCCAGTCCCATGGATTGGATCGCGGTTTCCATGATCATCCTTTCCGGAATACCGGTGGATTCATTCATTTTGTCCAGATAGTATTTGCCAGCTTCCAGGATCGCCGCTTTGGGGATGAGCCCCACCAATTCGCTGCCGGTCACTTCCAGCCCCATTTCATGAGCCATTTCGCGTACTTTATCCAGCACCGCGTGTGGAGGGGTGATCTTGTAATTGGTAAGATTGATGCTGATCTGAGCGCGGTTGTAACCATCGATATACCAGCCCACTGCTTTGCAATGCGAAAAGATACCGGGGGTTTTGACTATTTTGCCAGCTTCGTCACGGATCAATTTGCCATTTTCATCCCGGGCCGAACGTCCGCTTTCGCGGATGGACAGGGCGATGTCATGAGCTTTCTTTTGGTCGCGCGTATTTAGATTGATATTATACGCGATCAGGAATTCCCGGGCAGAGATAGCGGTGGCGCCGCTCTTGGCATTGAAGCTGTGTGGGCCAAAATCCGGCTTCCAGGCAGGGTCTTTGGCTTTTTTGGCCAGGGCTTCATATTCGCCGGAGCGCACATTAGCCAGGTTTCTCCACTCGGGTTTACTGGCTGCATTTTCATAGAGATACACTGGAATGCCCAGCTCCTCACCCACTCTTTTTCCCAGCTTTTTGGCATATTCCACGCATTCGTCCATAGTCATATCTGAGATCGGGATAAAGGGGCAGACATCGGTAGCGCCCATGCGGGGATGTTCGCCATGGTGCTTGCTCATATCGATCAATTCTGCGGCTTTTTTAATCGCCTGAAAGGCAGCTTCCGCCACTGCTTCGGGTTCGCCGGCCATGGTGAATACGGTGCGGTTTGTATCCGCCCCGGGGTCCATGTCCAAAAGGGCGACGTTCTTTACGGATTTTATAGCAGCAGCGATTGCATCCAGGATTCCAAGGTCCCGGCCTTCACTAAAATTTGGAACACATTCCATCAGTTTCATGTCTTTACCTCGTCTTGTTTATGTATTTTTACTTTGATAATCTTCTTGTCTGTAGCCTGCAAGACCTGAATCCTGTAGGGTTCTATAGTAATAACCTGTCCTTGATGCGGGATCCTCTCCAGATGGTCCAGGATGAGTCCCGCGATGGTCTCATAATCCCCTTCGGGCAGCTCGATATCATGATCATCGGCCAGATGGTCTATCTCCACATCTGCCATGGCAATCCAGGTATTGGGGCTGATCTGCTGCACATCGTGCTCTTGCTCGTCATCATATTCGTCTTCGATCTCGCCCACGATCTCTTCCAGGATGTCTTCGATAGTCACGATCCCCGCGGTGCCGCCATAGGCATCCACAATGATGGTCATGGACTTACGCTGAAGCTGCATCTCTCTCAAGAGGATGTCCACGTCCATATTCTCGGGGGCAAAAAAAGGCTCATGCACCAGGTCTCCGGCGCATTTAACGTCACCATTTTGGTATTTAAGGATATCGTAGATGATCAGCACGCCGATGATGTCGTCCAGGCTTTGGCGATACACAGGATAGCGGGTAAAGCCTTCATTCTTCGCGATTTCGGCGATTTCAGCGATGGTGGCACTTTCCGGAATGGCCACGATGTCTGTACGGGGCACCATCACGTTGCGCGCATCCATGTCTTTTAGGTCCAGCGCGTCTTCGATCATCTCCATCTGTGGAGCCATGGCGCTGTCTTCACTGCTTTCGCTGAGTAAAAAGCTGATGTCGTCTTTGGTCAAATAGTCATATTGATTGCTTTCATCCAGCTTGAGCAGCTTGCGCAATCCCTGGTTTATAAAGCTCACGATCGCCACAAAAGGGCGGAACATGTAATAGAAGAAAAGTAGAATGGGATAGAGCTTGGGGACCAGAGTGTCTGCATTATCACGAAAGATCGCTTTGGGCACTATTTCCCCAAAGATCAGCACGATAGTTCCCACGAGCAAAGAGGTATAGCGCGGGTCAAAGCTGAAATTCCCCAGTTTTGCCACAAATAAAGTGGATAGAGAGGCCAAAATGGCATTGGCGATGTTGTGAACGATCAGCGTGGTGCCCAGGAACTTGTCAGGCTGTTTTAAAAAGCGTAAAAGAGAGGCATCGCGGCGGCTTTTATGAGAGCTGTGTTCGAGCGCAATGGTATCTATGGAGATCAGTCCTGTCTCCATTCCTGAGAAAAACAGGGACAGCAGTAAAAAGAAAAGCAGCACGAGCAGGATCAGTAAAACCTGTACCATCGGGGATAAATTACTCATTTACCTTTTCATTCCTCCAGGCCATTCTGAGAGACTGGACAAAGTCATCTATGTTCCCTGCCAAAAAACCATCGAGATTGTAGCTTGTCAAGTTTATTCTGTGATCTGTGACTCTGGACTGTGGAAAATTGTAGGTTCTGATCTTGGCAGAGCGGTCTCCGGTGGATACTTGCGCCTTGCGGGAAGAAGCAATTTCCTGCTCCTGTTTGCTGATCTGCAGGTCCAGCAATTTACTGCGCATCACCTTCATGGCCTTGGCTTTGTTCTTGATTTGCGACTTTTCGTCCTGACAGGTGACCACGAGGCCGGTGGGGACGTGGGTGATGCGCACCGCAGAATCTGTGGTATTCACGCTTTGCCCGCCATTTCCGCTGCTGCGATAGACGTCTATGCGCAGGTCGTTGTCACTGATCTCCATATCGATATCTTCGGCTTCTGGAAACACGGCTACGGTAACCGCAGAGGTGTGGATGCGGCCGCTGGATTCTGTGACAGGAACTCTTTGCACGCGGTGCACTCCGCTTTCAAAACGCATCAGTCCATAGGCATTTTCACCGCTGAGGAGCATTACCACTTCTTTGAAGCCACCCAAGCCGGTTTCGTTCATGTCGATGATCTGCTTTTTCCAGCCCTTTTGCTCGGCATAATAGCTGTACATACGATAAAGATCCGCCACAAAGAGTGCGGCTTCTTCACCGCCGGTTCCTGCTCTGATCTCGATAATGGCGTTTTTCTCGTCGTTGGGATCATTGGGAATGAGCAGGTCTCGCAGCTCAAGCTCGGCATGCTCCAAAGCTTCAGTCTGGCTGTTTATTTCTTCTTTGGCCAGCGCTACCATCTCGGGATCGCTTTCATTATCGTGCATGGTTTTGGCTTCCTGGATCTGCTTTTGAATACTCTGATATCTATCCCAGGCTGAGAGGATCCCAGACAGCTCCTTGTAGCGGCGCATGAGCTTTCTATACTCGCGCGCATCGCTCATCAGTGAGGAATCTGATACCTTTTCCTGAAGAATCAGAAATTCTTCTCTAAAGCTTTCCAGTTTCTCGATTGGCATCATATTAGCTTCCCAACAGGGTTACCTTGTGCGTGCTATAATCCATATCCAAAGCGGCCTTCATGGCCACCAGGGCAGTCTCGATCATATCATCATCCGGCGGCTGAGTGGTAATGCGCTGCAAAGCCATGCCGGGAACGGTCATTATCTTTACCAAAGGGTGTTTCAGATTCCTTCCGGAAAACTTCAGCACTTCGTAGCTCACGCCTGAAATGATGGGGATCATTAGCAGATGGTAGCCCAAGCGCAGATACATCGGAATAGTGCTTTTCAGGATAAAATGCGAGACCAGCGTATCCGTGATGGAAAAGATCAGGATGCCCACCAGCAGCACAAAGAACATAAAGCTGGTGCCACAGCGGGGATGAATGGTGGTATAAGTCTGGATATCATCGATCAGCAGATTGCTGTTATGCTCATAGGCGTTCACATTTTTATGCTCTGCGCCATGATAACGGAAGAGACGCTTGACGTCTTTCATCAGTGAGATCAACCACACATAGAGTACAAAGAATACTATCCGGAGGCCTCCTGCAAAAAGATTGAAAAAGAAATCCTGCTTGGAAAGCCTCATCCAATCCGCCAGCTTATAAGGCAAAAGTCCAAACAGCAAAAAAGCCAGGCCGAAGGCGATGATATAGCTGCCAATTTCAGCGCCTTTTTCTGCCCATGGGCGTTTCTTTTTGCTCACTTTCCCTTGGGCTTCCTCTTCGGCTATCAGGTCCAGCTCATAGCGTCCGGCAGAAAAATTGAGGGTGGAAAGACCGATCTTCATCATCTCGAGCAGGGATACAAAACCCCGGATGATGGGCAGGCCCAAGAACTTATGCTTTTGAGTAAGACTGATAAAGGGAGTGAGCTTGAGCTCTATATCCCCGTTTTTTCTGCGTATAGCGGTAGCCAGACGTTCCGGTCCGCGCATCATTACGCCTTCGATTACCGCTTGTCCGCCTACGCTTATTTCTTTTTTCATGATATAATCCCTTTTCCTTGTTTAATTGTCTTTTGTGACAGCTTCAGTAAATGATAGCCACAAACTGAGTTGTTTCCCACAAAGAAAAACGCCACTCTCCTCATATACTGAGGCAGACTGGCGTATAGTCTTGAAAGAGAACTAGTTCTCTGTTTCGGTTTTGGCGATTTTGTATTTCTTATTGAATTTTTCCACCCGGCCAGCGGTGTCCAAAATCTTCTGTTTACCAGTATAAAAGGGGTGGCATACATTGCAGATATCCACCTGCATGTTCCCCTTGGTGCTGGCGGTTTCAAAGGTGTTCCCGCAGGCACAGGTAATGATGGCCTTTGTGTATTTCGGATGAATTCCTTCTTTCATTTATCTTGCTCCTTGCATGAATTAAAGAATATTTTGTCCCATGTTTTTGCATTGGCAGTTTGTGTCAAGCAGAGACTTTGGGATTCCAGACTTTGGCGCTTTCAAGCTCAGCAAAAAACCCTAAGACAAAGTGTATCTGCATTTTTCCCTTGACATAAATCCTAAGCCCATAACATTGAGTATCTTATTGGAACGATGATTATCGAATCGAATAAAATAAAATGCTTAGTTTAAGGAGTAGCAACATGACAAAAGCCGATCTTGTAAAGGAAATCTCGGAAAACACGGGTATTATCCGAAAAGACGTCGCAGTAGTAGTAGATGCCCTATTTCAGGGAGTCAAAGACATTTTGAGTGAAGGCCACCACTTGGAAATTCGTGGCTTTGGCACATTCCGTCTCAAGACCCGTAAACCACGTATGGGTCGCAACCCCAAGACCGATGAAAAGGTTCCGGTACCAGAACGCACAGTTCCCACTTTCAAGTTCTCCCGCGAATTCAAAAATAGTGTCGTCGATCTGAAAATCGTAAGCTAGGACGCTGATATGCCTTGCGGAAAGAAGAAAAAACGTCATAAAATCGCAACCCATAAACGGAAAAAACGCCTGCGTAAAAACCGTCACAAACACAAAAAATAATTCACAAGGCTGCTTTCGAGCAGCCTTTTTTTTATTGTAAATTTAGACTAAAATAAGCCAAAGGATATATAAAGGAGAACATCGTGACGAGTAAATCCTCCACAAATATGGCAGATTCCAAAGCGAGCCTTTTTCGCAGTGACCTGAAAGATAAACAAGCTCCTACGATAGACATTAGCCCCAGAAAGCTCATGGTGGCCTTGAATGAAGGCTGCCAAGACCCTTATCAACTGATCCAAAAGGATTTTCTAAAGCGGCTGGAGCAGCTTTCCCTGAATCGCTATATGTCACCCACCACAGATCTTCTCCACCAAAGACTGGCAGATTATGCCGGGGTGAAAAAGGAGCAGATTCTCTTTGGTAACGGGGCAGATGACATGCTCTATCACCTCTTTCTGGCAGTGAGGGAGAATGCGCAAAGCTTTGCCCTCAGCCTCGCGCCTTCATATTTTGATTACGCCACCATGTGCGGAGCAGTGGATCTGGGTATCCGCTTTCTGGATATGAGAGCTGATTTTAGCTTCGATGTAGAAAGATACATCGAGCTCGCCCAGGATCCCGATTGCCGTCTGGCCATACTGTGCAATCCCAATAACCCCACCGCTAATCTCTTGCCTGCAGAGCAGATCCGGCAAATCATCACAGCCCTGCCGGATAAGCTGGTAGTGGTAGATGAGGCTTATTATGAGTTTTCGGGAGTCAGCTTCGTCTCTGAGCTGGATGAATATCCCAATCTGATCCTCATCCGTAGCTTTTCCAAAGGCTTTTCTGCCGCTGGACTGCGCTTTGGCTATGCGATCTCCTCGCCCCAGAACATCGCTGAACTCTGGAAAACGCAGATCACCTTCCATACCAGTTCCTTAGTGAAGGCCTTTGCGCTCTGCATTCTGGAAAACAAAGAGCTTTTCTTGGGACATGTGCAGCAGATCAAAGCCTTGAGGGATAGACTTTACCGGGATCTGAAAGAGCTACCGCAGCTCATAGTGCATCCCTCCGCCACCAATTTCCTCACATTTTCGCTGGCTGGAAAGAGCGATGATCTGTACAATCACCTGCAAGAACATGATATCACAGTGCGAAATGTTGGTTCACATCCGGCACTGAAGAGCTGCCTGCGGGTAAGCATCTCTTGTGAGGATGCAGTAAACGCTTTTAGGGATCAAGTGAGGGCATATTTGGCTAAATGACTGCCGTTAAAGTCCGGCAGGAAACGACGAGCAGGCCATAATCAGGCTCATCTTAGCCACCCTTATCCGCTAATAAGCCTCACTGCTCTCAGTGATTTATCATTTCTCTCGCAGATCACATAGTTTTTACAGGATCAAGAGGTAGAAAGTCTCTACATTCCATTCTCAGCCAGGAAAGCATTTATCAGCATCAGAGCCTTGTTGTTTGCTTGATTAATGGAGTCTCCAATGACCACTTCGTCTTGTTCACCAGACGAGATTACATCGGCGCTGGCGGTAATGCGTTTGTGAGTCTCCTGACCATCTATTGCAAGAGTCGCCACCAAGGATAGCTTTGCGCTACTGAGGTGATTTGACTCAAGGTTTGCAAGGATATTGAGTGCTTGCGTACCGGCGTTATCTGTAGGGTAGTATTCGACATAGAAGTCGACTAATTTGATATTCAGGGAAATTGGAGATGTCTCTGATATTTCGAGAAACTTGTTCTCAACATATTCTTTCAACATAGAGCTAAATGCAGCATTCTCATCACAGATATAGTTGTCAGACTTTCGGGTCTTATTCCTGCCATACAAGGGGAGCTTTGTGCCTGTCAGGTTTGTAGAAAACGAATAGTTTATACCCTTTTGACTTGATGTCTTGATGTTTATCAATACATACTCGTTAATACTATTCTTCATGGGGATGTTTTGAGCGCATCCAACACAAAGTAAGATCACAGCCAATAGCGTCAAGAGACTTAAGCTTTTCATTGATCATCCTTATCATTTCTTTGGGTTAAAGCTGCGCCAAGGGTTCAGGCATAATACCGCAGTTCACTTTTCAAGGCTGATATATTGCCCGAGGGTTTCAAGGGGCGACGCCAGCCTCACAAAATCCAATTTTAAATATTTCTATTGTTAAGTTACACAATATTTCCAATCGAATTATTCGTCAATATATTTTCGATCCCGCAGTTTATGTTCCTGTCTAAACTCTCATTTTAATAGAGAATAGCTTGCAGTCTGTTTGGATCTTAAACAAAAACAGAAACAAAAGAAAGGCTAAAGCGAGGGCTAAGATACAGGAAAGATAGCGCTTTGGCGGCTAAAAAGAGCTGGCTTACAGCTTGAGCAAACTGACTATATCCCTCAGATAGTCAGAAAGGGGTTGACAAATATATCGCGATAGCAAGAATGGCACACAGCTTGGCTAAGGCAAGCCTAAACACAGACTCAACTGACTGCCCTGTGTTAAGATAGAAAAAACATAAGCCTATCCTGCTTTTGCTTTTTCTGCTTGATAATCAGGGCACAGTGCATAAAAAAATGAGATACAGGAGCTAAACAAGTAAAAGAGAAGATTATTATGAATCAAGCAAAAGATAAAAAACAGATAATCCTCGATATAGCCACGAGGCTTTTTTCACGTTATGGTTATAACAAGACTTCGCTGGATGAGGTCGCCGCCGAGGCGCAGATTGCCAAGGGGACGGTTTATTATTACTTTTCCAGCAAAGAAGAGCTATTTATGAATGTGGTGGAAGTGCAGGTCAAAGAATTTGTGGATACCATCCGCAGAAAGGTGCGCGAGGTAGAGGGTTTTGAGAACAAGCTCCGCACTTTGGTTCAGGAGCCCATCCGTCATGTCTGTGAGACCATGCCGGTGTGGATGGAGGGTCTGAAAAGCATCCCCTTTTCCGGGCAAGACCGCTTTCTGGACTTTCGCAAGGAAAATCGGGAAGCCACGCTTACCTTGATGGCCGAGATCATGGAAGTAGGCAAAAAGGAAGGCGTGATCGACCCCAATCTGCACACTGAAGACACAGTACGCGTGATCAGTGATTGGATCTTGATGGGAAATACAAATGTAGTAATTACAGATTTTGAGAGCTTATTGGCTCAGGTCGAGCGCGATCATGAGGCCATCATGCATGTAGTATTGTATGGCGTTTTTAAGAGAGGTTAAGATATGAAGAGATATTTAATAGTATTCCTCAGCCTGATCGGCATGCTATCTTTGGGGGCGATCACCCTTGATGAGAGCATCGAGATGGCGAGAAAGAACAATAAAAGCCTGCTGATGACGGCAGAAGAAGTGAGTAAAGCGGATGCCCAATACAAGGACGTGCGCGGATCTCTGCTTCCCCAATTCAGCCTGCAGGGGCAATATGGCCTGTCCAAGACCTATTTGCCGGATAGTGCCACCGGTGCCCTGCCCAGCGTGAGCGGTATGTTGCAGGATGAACCCAGCGCAACTGATGCAGATTACATCATTGCCGGCACTTTGGATGGCATAATGGCCTCCATGATGCCTTCTTCTCCCAAGGACGAAGGTTCGCTGTCCATGCAGCTCAAGATGGATCAGGTGCTGTTTTTGGGCGGTAAACTGATCAATGGGATCAAAGCGGTAGCTCGCTATCGCAGCATCCAAAAACTGGATTATCAAGTGAAAGAACAGGCGCTGATCCTCAGCACCACAGAGCTTTTCTATCAGGTCTTGCTCAGTGAAAAAGTAGTGCAAATCCAGCGCGATGGCCTGGAGACTGCCAGAAGGCATTTGGCGAGAGTGGAACTGCTGAGTGCAGAGGGTCAGGTATCCGAATTTGACGTGCTGCGTGCACGTTTGGAAGTGGCAAAGCTGGAGCCGGACGTATTAGCTGCGGAAAATAACTACAGTCTTGCGATGGCGGCCTTTAAACAGCAGATTGGCTTTGAAGGTGAAAACCTCGAACTGGAAGGGGGATTTACATTGCCTCCGATCGCTGAAATGACCCTGGCGGAAGCACAGGCTTTGGGCCTGGAAAACAGGATTGAACTGGAGCTGCTGGATATCGCCACTGAGATTCAGCAGATCAGATATAATGCAGAAAGAGGCAATTATTTGCCGGATATAGCTTTGTCTGCCAGTGCAGCGCTTTTTACTGCCGCAGATGAATTTGCTATTCAAAAGGATGACTTTGGCACTCAGTATTCTGTGGGCATAGGCTTTAGACTGCCTATCTTTACCGGATTTTCACATACCAATAAAGTCAGCTATGCCCGGCACGATCTCAGCAAAGCCAAGTTGCAGCAGCGGGATACTCAGGAGCTCATCGCTCTGGATATCAAGCAGAGCCATCAGAAGCTGGAGCATGCCCTGCAAAACTATGAGGTTCAAGCGCAGAATATTCGCCTCGCCACCCGCAATCTGGAGCTTGCCCAGATTCGCTACGAAAATCAGGTAGGCATCCAGCTGGAAGTCTTTGACGCTCAGATCATGCTGTCCTCGATCAGACTTCAATATTACAGCGCTATCTATGATGTAATAGTTAGCGAGCGCGCCCTTACAAAAGCCATTGGCAAAAATTTGATTGTGGAGAAATAAAATGAATAAGAGAACAATATACATAGTGCTATTAGTGATAGCCGCACTTGCCTTTAGCGGCTGCGGCAAAAAAGCTGACGATGCGAAAAGCATGGAGCAATTGCAGAGTGAACTCGGGGTGCCTGTGCGCACGAGCCCCGTAGAAAGAACTACCTATCAGCAAACGCTGAAATATAACGCCAGCTTAAGCGGCATTGAAGAATCCACCACCAGCGCGATGGTGGGAGATGTGATTACCAGCATCAGATTCAAAGTGGGCGATAGAGTAAAGAAAGGCGATCTCGTCATAAAATTCCCGCCCAATACCCCCGCAGCTCAGTATGAACAGGCACAGAGTGCTTTCAACAGCATTTCTGCCATCCATGACCGGATGTACAGACTGAAAGAGCAGGGAGCCATCTCGCAGCAGGATTATGATAATGTGAAGACGCAATTTGATGTGAGCAAGGCAAATCTGCAGTCCAGCGAACAGATGATAAACGTGCTGGCTCCCATCAGCGGAGTGATCACAGATATCATGGTAAACGTTTCTGAAAAAGTGTTTCCTGGCCAACCCCTCTTTACCGTGAGTTCTACAAACGGTTACAAAGCCATTATCATGGTCCCAGAAAGCGAGATCAGTAAAGTAAAGGAAGGCACCCCGGTAAAAGCCACCTGGGAAGACATCAGCATCAATGGAAGAATCACCACCAGTGCTATGGCCATGGACCCAAACAGGAAGGCCTTCCGGGTGGAAGCCAGCTTCCCCGGGTTCAATTCTAAACTCAGCTACGGAGTCACTGCCGATATCGACATCCAGATCCTCAGCAAACCCAATGTGATAGTGGTGGAGCGTCATCTGCTGGTAAAAGAAAATGGTGATAGCTATGTCTGGCTGGCCAAGGATGACAAAGCTGTAAGAGTCCCCGTAACCACAGGGCTCACAGATCAATTGGCCTATGAGATCACCTCCGGTTTGGAAGAAGGCGATTTGCTGATCACCCAGGGAATCAAATCTCTAACCGAGGGTGCGAAAATCCGCATCATCGAGGGGAACTAATATGTTCTTAGCAAAATTATCCATAGAACGGCCAGTCCTGGTCACTATGGCAGTCCTGGTCTTCGTGGTATTTGGAGCGTTGGCATATGTAGGTATGCCGCTGAACTTGATGCCTGATGTAGAATTGCCATACGTGAGCATTATGACTGTTTATCCTGGCGCTGGACCCCGTGAGGTGGAAACCCAGGTGACCTCAAAACTGGAAGAAGCCGCAGCCACCGTGCCTCAAATAGACAATATGACGAGCTTTTCCATAGAAAATGTCTCCATTATCATGATTGCCTTTGATCAGGGAAAAGATGTGCACGTGGCCAGTTCCGAGGTGAAAGATAAAATAGATAGCATCCTCAGGGAATTGCCGGATGGGGTGGAAAGACCCTCCGTGCAGAAGTTTGATTTCAGCGCCTTTCCCTTTATGGACTTGGTGCTCTCAGGAGAAATGGACAGCCGTGCGCTCTATGAATTGGGCGATGGCAAGATCAAGGAAAGACTGTCTCAGATCGAAGGTGTGGCTCAGGTGAGCCTGTCTGGCGGAGCCAAACGGGAGATCGGGATTGAGCTTTCGGATCGGGTGATATTTGAGAATAATATCTCGCTGATGCAGCTGAATCAGATCCTGGCAGCACAGAATCTGGATATGCCTGCGGGCAGCTTTAGCCATGGCACTCAGGATTACTCGGTGCGTCTGAAAGGTGAATTTGCCAGTGTGGAAGATATTGCCAATCTGGAGATCCCCACTCAGTTTGGCGCCAAGAAACTGGGCAATCTGGCCAAGGTGACCGATAAAGAAGAACGCATCACCTCCAAAGCCACCTATTTCAACGTGGGCGAACAGGTCAGCGATGATAATATCATCCGCCTTTCCATCACTAAAAGTTCGGATGGGAACGTGACCAATATCGCCAAAAAGATCAGGGAAGAACTGCCGGAAATGCGTTCTGAATTACCAGCGGGGACAAAGCTGAACATCATTCGCGACGACAGCGAATTTACGCTCTCCACCGTGAAAGATACTCTGAATACGATCTGGCTGGGAATCCTGCTGACAGGGCTGGTGCTCTTCATCTTTCTGCATGATTTTCGCAGTACACTCATCGTGGCACTGTCCATGCCGATCTCGATTATCTCTACCTTTATCTTCCTGAAGGCGGCAGGTTTTACCCTGAATCTGCTCACACTCACGGGATTTTCCACGGCAGTGGGGATCTTGGTGACAAACTCCGTGGTGGTGATCGAAAACATATTCCGCCACAGAGACATGGGGAATAACCGCAAAGACGCAGCTTTCAAAGGCACGTCCGAGATCACCGTGGCGGTGCTGGCTTCCACGCTCACCAATATCGTGGTGTTCCTGCCCATAGCTTCGATGAGTTCCATGGTGGGTGGATTCCTCAAGGAATTTGCACTCACGGTGACCTTTGCCACCATCTTCTCACTGATCGCATCCTTTACGATCACGCCGATGCTGGCATCTCTCATCATCCCGGAAAAGCAGAAATCTGGCAAATTTGGCCTGTGGTTTGATGGCCTCTTCGACCGTTTTGGCGAGTCTTATCAGAAGTTCATGAAACTTGTCCTGAAAAATAAGAAAACCGCTCTGGCAGTGGTTCTGTCTTCCATACTGTTATTGGGACTTAGCCTTCTCTTGGTGCCAGGCCTCGGCTTTGAATTGCTGCCGGCTATGGACCAGGGGAATATCACGGTGAGCATCGAACTCCCCGAAGGTGTGAATCTGAATGAAACAGCAGCGGTCGTAAAAGAAGTAAATGAACGCTGTGCCAGGCATAGTGAGATCGAACATATCGTAAGCAACATCGGCTCTTCAGGCATCAGCACAGGGATGAACCTTGCCAATGCTGATATCAAGCTGAAAGATAAAAAAGAGCGCAGCCTCAGCAATCTGGACCTCGTCAATGTGCTCACCAATGATCTCTCCGATATCCCAGGCGCGATCATCAAAGTGAGCGATCAGGGAGGCATAGCGGCTATGGGCGGCTCCGAAGTCAGCTTCTACTTGCAAGGGCAGGATCAGGATGTCCTGGAAGAGCTCAAATTTGACGTGATGGATCAGATCAGGGACATTCCCGGATTGACCAACGTGGATAGCAGCTCCAGGCCTGGTACCTCAGAGATTACCCTGTATCCCAAACGTGACCGCCTGGCTGCCATCGGCGCCACGGTTTATGATGTGGCGGTGGCCCTGCGTAGCAGCATCGAAGGTATGGTAACCACATATTACCGCGAAGCAGGAAATCAGTATGATATCAGACTCGTCCTGCCCGATGAGGATGTGAATCATCCCGATAAAATCATGAACCTCAGCGTGGTGATCATGGGCCAACCCTATCTGCTTTCACAATTGGTAGATATGGACTTTTCAGTGGGCGTAAACAAGCTCATCCACAAAGACCGCTACAAATCAATCGAAATCACCGGTAACGTGGCCAAAGGCTATTCTACCGGAAACATCAACTCTGCCATTACCCAAAGAGTGAATAAACTGGCCTTTCCCAGTGGATACAAAATCGGCTGGGGAGTGCAAGCTACGATGCTTTCTGAAACTATGACCGATATGATCCGCACTTTCCTGATCGCCGTGCTGCTCACCTATATGCTCCTCGCAGCAATCCTGGAAAGCTTTACGCAGCCGCTCATTATCCTGTTTACTGTACCCATGGCCATCATCGGAGTGATCCTGGCCCTTTTCATCTCAAATGTGGGAATAAACCTCTTTTCTATGCTGGCGATGGTAATGCTTGTTGGCATTGTGGTAAATAACGCTATATTAATATTAGACTATGTGAATGTGAAGCGCAAAGAAGGGATGTGTTCGCACGACGCCCTCTTGGAAGCAGGGAAGCTGAAGCTGAAGCCTATCATCATGAGTACGCTGTCGATCGTGATCGGCATGCTACCCATGGCAATGGGAATCGGCTCTTCCGGACGCGAATTCAGGATGCCGATGGGTATAGTGTCCATTGGAGGATTGATCGTATCTACCTTGCTTACCTTGATCGTAGTGCCTGCCTTCTACTATTTGAGCACGCATAACGAGATGAAAAAGGAGAACTGTAATGAACAGATCAATTAAGCTCGTGAGTATCGCCCTGGTGGCGGTAATGTTGACCGTAGGATTGGGTGGATGTTTTGGCAATTTTGCCGCTACCCGTAAAGTTTATGACTTCAACAAGAATTTTGGAGACAAATGGCCAAACCAGCTGATGTTTTGGGTGCTGAACATTGTGCCAGTCTATTACGTAGCAAGTTTTGCTGATGTCGTGCTTTTCAACACCATCGAATTTTGGACAGGAAACAACCCTATGGCTATGGGTCCGACAGATGAAGTAATCAAATATGCTTCCCAAGACGGGAAAGACCTCAAGATCACCATCCGTCAAAATCAAGTAATCGTAGAAGACTTGGCAAATCCAGGCCAAGAACTGGAACTGAGCTACAAACCTCTGGAAAAAGCCTGGTACTATCAGGGTGCGGAAGGCAAGGTAAAACTCGCCGAAGTCTCAGAAGAAAAAGCCGAATTCTTTAGCCCCAAGGGTCATAAATACACTCTGGTAAAACAGGCAATCTAAATAAAGGATATACCCATGATAGACAAAGTAAAACTCGAAGCGGTACTGGACAAGATCCGCCCCGCCATTCAAGCTGATGGCGGAGATGTGGAACTGGTCAATGTACGCGAGGATAACGTAGTGGAAGTACGCCTCACCGGCGCTTGCAATGGCTGCCCCATGGCTACGATCACCCTCAAAGCAGGCATCGAAAGAATAGTCAAAGAAGAAATCCCCGAGGTCGTGGAAGTGATCTCGGTGAGATAATCTCAACTCAAGCAATTGACCCCTCTGGCTTTGGCTGGAGGGGTTCTTTTTTTAATTTAGAATGTAGAATGTATGATGTAGAATTGGTCGGCAATGTAGTGCAGGACGCCTGTTCCTGCGGAAGACCTTTTCAATTGGGAATTGAGAATTGATAATTGGCGTGCTGGATTCGATGCGTCTCGCGTCGATTGAGGAAGGGCTTATTGAAAATTGAGAATTGGTCGGCAATGTAGTGCAGGACGCCGTTCCTGCGGAAGACTTTTTTTAGCCTTCTGAATAATACTATTTGCCTTCAGCCAGAGATTGATTATAATGATCTTTGGGAAGAGCAGCATAGCGCACAATTGAACTTCGAGTTCGGAGTGCCGGCGAATGCGCAACTTGGACTTCGAGTCCGTAATACCGGCACCAGTCTGCTCTTCCCTTTTTTAGTTTTGGAGCAAGATCTTTATCATTCAAAGCCCAATTCCCTGAGCGCCAGAGGTTTTTTCCGCCAGTTCTCATTCAGCTTCACAAAGAGGTGGATATCCACGGGCATTTGCATAAAGTCACTAAGCTGAGCTTCGGCATATTCGCGGATGCGTTTGAGATTGCTGCCGCCCTTGCCGATGATGATGGGCTTCTGGCTGTTTTTCTCAATCCAGATCACGGCATCGATGATGATCTTGTGCTCGCCTTCGTGAAAGCGTTCGATCAATACAGCGGTGGCGTAGGGGATTTCTTCTTCAAAGAAGTGAAAGATGGCTTCGCGGATCACCTCTTTGGCAAAAAAGCGCATGGGCAGATCCGAGAGCTGATCTTCATCATAATAAGGCTCGTGAAAGGGCATATAATGCCGGATGCTTTCCATCAGCTCGGGCAGATGTTCGCCGGTCTGGGCAGAGATAAAGAAGCTTTTCTCCACTGCGGGAGGGAGCTGCGCCTTTAGGGCTTCCTCATCATAATCTTCCATCAGGTCTATCTTATTGAATACCGCCAGCACGGGGATCCGGGCGTTTTTGATCAGATCCAGCACCTGCAGATCGTAATCCGTGGGAAAGCTCTGAATCTGGGTCATGAAAATGATGAGATCCACACCCCTAAAGCTCTCATGGATGATGCGCGACATGCGTTCCTGCATTTCATAGCGCGGTGTGAGGAAACCCGGAGTATCGATAAAGATGATCTGCTGTTTATCCGTATTCCAGATGCCTTTGATGGCGTAACGTGTAGTTTGCGGCTTGGGGGAGGTAATCGAAAGCTTTTCGCCCAAGATCCGGTTCATCAGAGTGGATTTACCGGTATTGGGACGGCCAATGATGGTGGTAAAACCGCTTTTGAAATCTGCGTAATCTTTCATCAGAAAAGAGGGCAGGATCTCTCCTGCCCCTCTCATTATCTATACTTTACAGGGCGCTAAATACGTCTTTGATGATCTGCACACATTCGACAAGCTGCTCTTTGGTGATGACCAAAGGAGGAGCCAGACGGATGATGTGACGGTGGGTGGGCTTGCAGAGCAGGCCTTTTTCTTTCAGCATCATGCAGACGTCCCAGGCTTCGATGCCATCTTTGGGCTTTACCACGATGGCATTGAGCAGCCCACGTCCGCGCACGAGCGTGATCATCGGATGATGGAAATCGCGCAATTCTTTGCGGAAATACTTGCCCAGTTCAAAGGAGTGTTCGGCGAGTTTCTCGTCTCTCACCACTTCCAGAGCGGCTTTGGCCACAGCGCAAGCCAGCGGGAAGCCTCCAAAGGTAGAGCCATGCTCACCGGGTTTGATCTGCAGCATGATCTCGCGATCTGCCAAGACGGCAGATACAGGTAAGACACCACCAGAGAGGGCTTTACCCAGGATCAGTATGTCTGGACGCACGTTTTCATAATCGCAGGCCAAAAGCTTGCCGGTACGGGCGATACCGGTTTGGATTTCATCTGCCACAAAGAGCACGTTATGTTCTTTACAGATGTCAAAGCAGGCTTTGAGATAGCCTTCATCCGGCACAAAAACGCCAGCTTCTCCCTGGATGGGTTCCACGATGAAAGCGGCCACATTCTTGCCATGTTCCACTAGATAGTCTTTCAGAGCTTTGGGATCGTTGTAAGCCACTCTCACGATGCCAGGGGTAAAGGGGCCAAAACCTTCATAGCTATCGGGATCGGAGGAGGCAGACACGATGCTGATGGTGCGGCCATGGAAGTTGTTTTCGGCAAAGACGATGATGGCGCCGTTATTTTCCACGCCCTTGACGTTGTAAGCCCATTTGCGGGCAAGCTTCATGGCAGTTTCCACGCCTTCTGCGCCGCTATTCATGGGCAGGACCATGTCGTAACCAAAATATTCGGTGATGAACTTCTCATATTCACCCAGTCTGTTATTCAGAAAAGCACGGGATGTCAGGGTGAGGATTTGCGCCTGATCGCAGAGGGCTTTGATGATCTTGGGATGGCAATGTCCCTGATTTACAGCGGAGTAGGCAGAAAGAAAGTCATAATAGCGCTTTCCTTCGGGATCCCACATAAATACGCCTTCACCTTTTGCCAATACTACCGGAAGCGGATGGTAGTTATGAGCTCCATACTTCTCTTCCAGTTCCATTGCTTCGCGGGAACTAATCGTTCCATACTTCAAGTTTTCGGACATGATTCCTCCATGTTCTATCTTATTATTCATTTAATATAATCCTCTATCATAAAATCTGTTTAAACGTCAAGAACAAACATTCCCCTTCATGTTCTTATGCTTTTGGGATGGGGGACGTTTATTGATATCTCTTGCGCTTTGGTTTCCTTCAATCTGCGCACGATCCAGATCAGCATAGTACAGCTGAGGATGGTGGTGAGCGTGTCCGCCAGAGGCATGGCAAAGATCAGCCCCTCAAATCCGAAAGCTTTATTCAAAATCAAGATGGCTGGAATATACATAATACCCTGCCTGGAAAGGGATACGATCAAAGCAGGCAAGGCTTTACCCATGGCTTGCAAGCTGTTCATCATGATCATCCCTACGGCCGAAATCGGGATCGCAAAGACGTAGGCCTCCAGGGTCAAGGTGCCCAGCTCCAAGATTTGTTCATCTTTGATAAAGATCATGATCAAGGCTCTGGGAAAGAGGGCAAAGATCAGGGTGAGTACTGCGCTGAAACCCAGCGAGATCGTCACCGCCGTGCGGATGGTAGCTTTCATGCGCGGATAATTGTGCGCACCATAATTATAGCCTACCAAGGCCTGGATGCCGATTGAGATTCCGATAAAGATGTAGATAGGGATGGTAAAGATCCGCGAAGCTACTCCCAAAGAGGCTACATGGATATCTGAATATACCGAAGCCAGGCGGTAGCTGATGGTATTGCCTATGCTGAGCATGACCTGCGAAAGCGAGGCCGGGATGCCGATCATCAGAATCTCTCTGTAGCAATTCCAGCGCAAGCGCATGTGCTTGAAAGTGAGAGGAACCAGACTCTTTTTGCGTAGATAAAACTGCAGATAATACATCATGCCAGCAGCATTGCCCAAGACAGTGGCTACAGCCGCACCGGTGACGCCCATATTGAAGCCAAAGATAAAGAGCGGATCCAAGATCATATTCATCCCCGTGCCGATAAACAGGCCGATCATGGCCTCTTTGGCTGACCCCTCTGCCCGCAGCAATTGCACCAGAGTGAATTTCAAAAGTACCACAGGTGAGCCGATAAGGATATACAGCATGTATTTCGTGGCGTGTTCATAGGTCATGCCGCTGGCGCCCACCGTCCGCAAAAACCAGGGGATGGACATAATTCCAACTACGCCTAAAACTACAGAGATCACGCAGGA
>Ga0265295_1002082_pt1 | contig 32993 bp, 22 predicted proteins | sample Munlansysbiofilm_FD_192503 | JGI IMG/M metagenome (GOLD analysis project Ga0265295, IMG submission 192503) | Leachate microbial communities from a municipal landfill in Southern Ontario, Canada - Methane capture system biofilm | ecosystem: Engineered > Solid waste > Landfill > Unclassified ... | reverse complement strand
GAGTTTCATATAACCCACATGTCCTGCGGACACAACGAAGAATGAAACACGATGATACAGGGCGGACACTAGTTTCATTCCGCCCCCTTTGGTTATCCTGACCGAAACGCAAAACGTCGGGGGTCACTTTGACACTTCTTAAATATTTCGACCCTTTGGTTTTGAATGTTCCGGTCAGGAAAACTAAAGGGGGCTCCAAAGTCGAGACTCCCACAGTGATGTTTCAACGGAGGTTTCTAATAAGATTTTGTTGGTTTTTCCTTGACACAATTTCGGACAGACAATAAATAGGGACAATGTCATGATTGTTTGATATGGTTCGGATCTGTCTTTATAACTATTTTTTACCGCTCGTTTCTAAGAAGTATTCTTATGATAACCTATATGGTTTATACCCGATATAACCGGATGACGATGGTGTGGTTCTAATAATACAGGGAGGTGTTTTGAATGACAGACAATCGAATGGTCATTAACAACCGGGAGGTGATTTTTGATCCGGGCCAGACAATTCTTGAGGTGGCGGAGGCCTATGGCATAGATATCCCGACCCTGTGCCATCTTAAGGGAACCACCCCCACTGGTGCCTGCAGGATTTGTGTGGTGGAGGTGAGGGGGGCAAAGAACCTTCTTCCTTCCTGCGCCGAGCCTGCGAGGTCGGGAATGGTGGTTGAGACGGAATCATCCGAGGTGGTAGAGGCCCGCAGAGCCATTCTCAGGTTAATGCTGTCATCGGGAAATCACAACTGTGACATCAAGGATTTTGACACAAAAAACTGGACCCAGAATCAACTGAGGCTCTTGGAAGGAGATGACTCCCAGGTCCTTTGCCCTGCCTGGGGAGATTGCCGACTCCAGGAACTTGCCTTTAAGTACCAGGTCAAGGCTAAGGAGATTCCCCTTGCCGAGTGTAAGTTTCCCCTGGAGACGGAAAATCCTCTTATTGTCAGGGATTTTTCCCGCTGTATCCTCTGCGGTCGATGTGTCCAGGCCTGCCGGGAGGTCCAGGTGAATAACGCCATCGACTTCGGTTACCGGGGGTCAGATGCAAAAATTGTGGCTGGAACCGATGTACCTCTTAAGGATTCCGAGTGTGTTTTTTGCGGCGAGTGCATCCAGGCCTGTCCCGTGGGTGCCCTTTTTGAAAAAAAGGTCGAAAATAAGGGACGGCCATGGGAGATGCGGCAGATAAGAACGACCTGCCCATACTGCGGGGTGGGGTGCCAGCAGATCCTCCACGTCAAAGACGGAACCATCGTGAAGGTTACCGGAGCCGAAAATGCTGAGCCAAACCAGGGACGACTCTGCGTAAAGGGAAGATTCGGGTATGACTTCATATATTCCGAGGAGAGACTCAAGACACCTCTTATCCGGGAGGGCGAAACCTTCAGGGAGGCCTCCTGGGACGAGGCTCTCAACCTTATTGTTGAACGATTTACACAGATTATTGAAACCGACGGACCCGACGCCCTTGCCGGGGTGAGCTGCGCAAGGAGCATCAACGAGGACTCCTATCAGATGCAGAAGCTCTTTAGGGCGGTGTTCAAGACCAACAACATCGACCACTGCGCCAGGACCTGACATGCTCCAACCGTCGCAGGTCTTGCGACAGCATTTGGTTCGGGTGCCATGACAAATTCCTTTGAGGAGTTTGGTCGTGCAAAGATGTTTCTTGTGATCGGGTCAAACATGACCGAAGCCCACCCTGTGGCCGCAACCTTTCTCAAAAACGCCGTGATGAACGGGGCAAAACTCATTGTGGTGGATCCTAGAAAGCATAAATTGACCGAGTTTGCCGATCTCCATGTTCCCATTCGGGTGGGCAGTGACATTGCCTTTCTCAACGGTGTGATGAATGTCCTTATCCGGGAGAATCTCTTTGACCGGTCGTTTGTGGAAAAAAGAACCGTTAATTTTGAAGAGTTAAAAAAGGTTGTACTTGCATCAACGGTGGAAGAGATGGCCGAAATCTGCGGCCTGGAGCCTGATATCATCGTTCAGGCGGCCCGCATGCTGGCATCGGTAAAGCCCTTGATGCTATGCTATACCCTTGGAATTACGGAACATACCTCCGGACGAAACAACGTTGTCTCCACGGCCAACCTCCAGATGCTCCTCGGCAATATGGGGGTGGAGTGCGGTGGAGTAAATCCCCTGCGGGGTCAGAATAACGTCCAGGGAGCCTGCGATATGGGGGCCCTTCCAAATGTGTTCCCCGGGTATCAGCCGGTGACAAGCGCCGTTGCCAGGAAAAAATTCATGGATTTCTGGAACGTCGATTCCCTGCCCGGGAAAGACGGGCTGATGATCCCCCAAATGATGGACGGCCTTGTGGACGGCTCTGTCCGGGGTTTTTATATCTTTGGCGAGAACCTTGCCAATACGGAACCCGATATTAGAAAGACCGAGCATGAGCTCAGCTCTGCCGAGTTCCTGGTTGTCCAGGATATATTCCTCAACGAAACCACCCGTTTTGCCCATGTGGTACTGCCCGCAGCTGCCTGGAGCGAAAACGACGGGACATTCACCAACAGTGAACGAAGGGTGAGCCGGGTTAGAACGGCAAGCCCCGCCCCTGGAAAAGCCATGCCCAACTGGTGGATCTTCCGGGAGATAGCAAAACGCATGGGGCAGACCTGGCCGTCCATGGACGCAAGAGAGATCTGGGACAATGAGGTAACAGCCCTTGCTCCGGCCCTCGCAGGGATCAAGTACAGCCGCATTGAACGGGACGGTCTTCAGTGGCCCTGTCCAACCGTTGAACATCCCGGAACCCCTGTCCTCCATATAAATATGTTCACCTCGGGTAAGGGTTCGTTCACCCCTGTCACCTGGACACCCGCCGCTGAAGTGCCCGACGATGAGTACCCCTTTGTCTTGAGTACGGGACGACGCCTCTACCACTACCACACCAGAACCCAGACAGGGCGGTGTGAAGGTCTTAACGATCTTCTCGGAGAAGAGACAGCCGACATTTCCTTTGCGGACGCCCAGGAGCTAGGTATCGTTCATGGCGAAAAAATAGTTGTCGCCTCAAGAAGGGGAAAGGTTACGCTCAAGGCCAGGATTACCGATGAGATTCCCCAGGGATTGGTTTGGATGGCATTTCATTTCCGGGAAAGTTGTGCAAACTGGTTGACTAATCCAGCCTTTGATCCCTTTACTCTTACGGCGGAGTATAAGGCTTGCGCAGTTCGCCTTGAAAAGGTATAAGGGGCATGACTATTGACCCAAATCTACAAGGAAGGTGTATCCTATGAGCAATGCAATTTTCAGTATCGACACTCCGAAAAACGAGCCGGTTCTCACCTATGGACCGGGTAGCCCGGAGCGTAAAGAGCTAAAAATAACCCTTGAAACGATGAGGGCAGACAGGATCGAAATCCCCCTGGTGATTGGAGGCAAAGAGGTTAAAACCGGTAAGATGGGAACCTGCAGGATTCCCCATGACCATAGCCATATCCTTGCATCCTATCACATGGCAGGTGAGAAAGAGGTGAAAATGGCAGCCGATGCGGCAAAGATTGCCGCAAAGGAATGGCTGCACATGCCCTGGCAGGACAGGCTTGCCATCTTTAGAAAGGTTGCCGATCTTATTTCCGGGCCCTATCGCATGCGGCTCAACGCCGCCACCATGCTGGGCCAGGGAAAGAATGCCATGCAGGCTGAGATTGATGCAGCCTGTGAATTGATCGATTTTCTGCGATTCAACACATATTATGCGACTCAGATTTACAAGGACCAGCCCGTTTCCGATGCCGGCATCTGGAACCAGCTCGAATACAGGCCCCTTGAGGGGTTTGTGTTTGCCATTTCACCGTTCAATTTTACCGCCATTGCTGGTAATCTCTGCTCTTCTCCCGCCATGATGGGTAACACTGTCCTTTGGAAGCCGGCATCTACGGCCGTTTATTCCGGTCATCTCATCATGGAGATTTTTAAAAAGGCTGGCGTTCCCGACGGGGTGATCAACTTCATCCCAGGTTCGGGAGCAGATGTAGGGACTCCTGCGATCAATCATCCTGACTTTGCAGGAGTTCACTTCACAGGTTCAACCCGGGTGTTCAGAAACATCTGGACGGCTGCAGCAAACAACCTTGAGCTTTACGGAAGTTATCCCAGGATCGTGGGTGAAACAGGCGGCAAGGACTTCATCTTTGTCCATGAGTCGGCAGATGTAGACGCAGTATCCACCGCAATGATAAGGGGAGCCTTTGAATACCAGGGTCAGAAATGCTCGGCAGCATCCAGGGCCTATGTTCCTTCCTCCATGTGGAAGGAACTAAAGGAGAAGCTGACAGGGACTATGGCAACCATCAAGATGGGTTCGCCGGAGGATTTTTCAAACTTTGTCAATGCAGTTATTGATAAGAACGCCTTTGACACAATCTCAGGTTACATTGATTTTGCAAAGAACAGCGATGATGCCGATATAATTGCCGGCGGAGGGCGTGACGATTCTGTTGGCTATTTTGTTGAGCCCACAGTAATTGTGGCGAAAAAGCCTGATTTCAAGACCATGGAAGAAGAAATTTTCGGGCCTGTACTCACAATTTATGTGTATGAGGATGCCGATTATGACAAGACCCTTGAGCTCTGCGACTCAACCTCGGAGTATGCCCTGACCGGTGCCATCTTTGCAACGGATAGGGCTGCCGTCCTTAAGGCGAGGAAGGTTCTGACCCATGCGGCGGGCAACTTCTATATCAACGACAAACCAACAGGGGCGGTTGTCGGTCAACAGCCCTTTGGCGGCGCCAGGGCGTCCGGTACCAACGATAAGGCCGGAAGTCCGCTAAACCTCTATCGGTGGGTCAGCGCACGCACGGTAAAAGAGACCTTTGTCCCGCCCACGGATTATCGATATCCCTTCATGGATTAATACTGTATAGACGCCCAGATTGGGCGTCTATATTTATCGGGGCATCAGGCAGCCTTGCGTATATTGATGGCACAAACCTTGAATTCGGGAATCTTTGCAACCGGGTCCACCGCTGCATTGGTGAGCCTGTTGGCTGCGGCCTTTGCAAAGTGGAACGGAATGAACAGGGTGCCGTCAACCGCCTTGGCAGATATGGCAATCCTTGCCGTGATCTTTCCCCTGCGGGAGAGGACATCCACCATGGTGCCATTTTCAAGGTCCAGCCTTGCCGCATCATTGGCCGATATTTCCACAAAACAGTCGGGTGACAGGGTGTTGAGCCCCCGGCTCTTCATGGTCATTGTTCCCGTGTGATAGTGGTACAATACCCTGCCGGTGGTGAGCATGAACGGATATTCCCTGTTCGGAAGTTCTGCAGGCGGGCTGTGGTCGATGGCGTGGAACAGACCTTTGCCCCGGGTAAACTGCCGGGTGTGCAGTATCGGGGTGCCCGGATGTTCCTCTGTGGGGCATGGCCAGTGTATTCCCTTTCGTTGGATTCGATCATAGGTTATGCCTGCATAGGAGGGGGTGACCCTCCTGATCTCTTCAAAGATCGCCTCACTGCCGGAGTAGTTCATGGGGTAACCCATGCGGGCTGCGATTTCGCAGATGATTTTCCAGTCTTCCCTCGCAAATCCAGGGGCTTCCACCGCCTTTCTTACCCTCTGAACCCTTCTTTCCGTGTTGGAAAAGGTGCCCTCTTTTTCGGCAAAGCAGAAGGCCGGGAGAACCACGTCGGCCATTTGGGCCGTTTCCGTCAAGAAAATGTCCTGGACCACAAGCAGGTCGAGTCGCCCAAGGGCCTTTTCCGCATGGTTGAGGTCTGGGTCTGAAACCATGGGGTTTTCACCGATTATGTATAACGCTTTGAGTTCATCCGTTCCGGCCTTTTCAATCATCTCCGTTGCCGTCAACCCCGGGGTGGGGCTGAGGGCGCTTACCCCCCAGGCGGTTTCAAATTTTGACCGGGCGGCACCATCGGTAACGCTCTGGTAGGCTGTGAATACGTTTGGAAGTCCGCCCATGTCGCAGGCACCCTGGACGTTGTTTTGGCCCCTTAAAGGGTTTACCCCGCCGCCGGGAATGCCGAGGTTGCCGCAGAGCATGGAAAGATTGGCAAGGGATTTGACATTGTCCGTCCCTGTTGTGTGCTGGGTTATGCCCATGCAGTAGAGAATGCTTGCACACCTGGCCTTTGCAAAGATTCTTGCCGTTTTGATGATATCGTCGGCATTGATGCCGGTTATGGCCTCAACATAGTCCGGGGTGTAGGTCTCAACGGCTCGTTTGAGCTCTTCAAAGCCCTCGCACCGGTTCTCAACAAAGGCTCTGTCATAGATATTCTCGCTGATAATAACGTTCATGAGGCCGTTGATCCAGGCAATGTCGGTTCCAAGCCCGGGTCTTAACCAGATGTTGGCATGTTCGACAAGCTTGATCCTTCTCGGGTCTATGACGATCAGGATGGTTCCCTTGAGGGCGGCCCTCTTTACAGAGGCGGAAAGGACCGGATGGTTTTCGGTGGTATTGGACCCGGTTACAAGAATCACGTCCGCCGTTTCAATATCTGCAATGGTGTTTGTCATTGCGCCTGAACCAAAAGCTGCAGCCAGACCGGCTACGGTGGAAGAATGTCACAGTCGGGCGCAATGGTCGATGTTGTTTGTCTTGAGCACGGCCCTGGTAAATTTCTGGGCGATGTAGTTCTCCTCGTTGGTAGTGCGGGCCGAGGTAAGGACTCCGATGGAGTCTGGTCCATGATTGTTTTTTATTTGGGTCAGATTCTTTGCGACAAAATCAATGGCCTCATCCCAGGTCGTCCCCTCCAGAACTCCATTTTTTCGAACCATGGGTGAGGTGAGCCGCTCGGGGGAAGCCACAAAGTCAAATCCGAATCTGCCCTTGACGCACAGGCTGCCGTTGTTCGGGGGGATGTGGCCTGCGCCGGTCACCTTGACAATCCGGTTCTTCTGAACGCTCAGCTCTATCTGGCAGCCCACTCCGCAATAGGAGCAGGTGGTGCGAACCTTCTGGGTCGCAACAAATCGTTCTGGTTTCATGGCCCGGTCTGTGACAATGGCCCCGACCGGGCAGGCATCCACGCATTCACCGCAAAAGACGCAGTCTGAATCCTTGAGGGCCACATCTGTGCCTGCAATGATCTTGGTGTCGGTACCCCGGTACCCAAAGTCGATGGCATTGTTCACCTGGATTTCCCTGCATGCCTGGACACAGCGGCCGCAGAGGATGCAACGGGAAAAATCCCTTATGATAAAAGGGTTCACCCGCTCCATGGGATATTTGCTCTGGGACTGGGGAAGTCCCCTTGCCTTTACCTGGTACCTGTAGGCAAGATCCTGGAGTTTGCAGTCCCCCCAGACGGGGCAGAGATCCTGCTCACCATCCTCCTCTAACACCTTTAGCTGAAACTGGGTCCAATCCTTGGTGTCAAAGTCCCGGATGGCACAGTTGTGGTGCCCGGAGGAAAGCATGAGACGTATTATGGATCTCCTGGCTTCAATCACCTCCCGGGATTCGCTCAGGACGACCATACCGTCTGCCGCAGGTGTTGCACATGCCGGAACAAGGTTGGGTGCTCCAGTAACCTCGACAACACAGATCCTGCATGCGCCGGTGGGGGTGGCTCCCTTGAGGTGGCACAGGGTCGGGATAAAAATGCTGTTGCGAAGGGCAACGTCCAGAATGGTTTCGCCGGGTTCAAATGCAGAGGGTTTGTTATCAATAATTATTTGGTGTTTACTACCCACGTCGGTCATGTTTTTCATAATAGGTCCTCTTCAGAGGGGTTGTCGCAAAAATGATAAAAATTAATTGTTTATAGGTACAGGATTACCAGGGGAATGTCAATACGATCATTTTCGTTTTTTTGATGATATCGTTGACATTTCTCGATTACCTTATTATAAAAGCCAATGGGGTGTAGACCTACTTTAGCTGTTAGGGGTTAGCTGAAAACTATTAGGCAGTGGATGGCTGCAGGGGCAATTGATGAGTTGTCCTTGTCGGTTGCCGTATGGGGGTTCGGAGCGAGTTTTTATATGAAACTCGCTTGGAAGCGCCATAGGTAGCGGAGTTTCAATATTCGTTGTGGCCGGATGCCATCTCTCGCTCCGGCCGTGCCGGTTATATAAAATAAAGATGCGGAGGGAACCATGATTGAAGCTGTTCTTTTGATGGGTGGTTTAGGAGTAATTATCGGCAGTGGTCTGGCCTTTGCGTCTAAAGTGTTTTATGTGTATGTGGATCCCCTGGTGGTGGCAATTGACAATGCTCTTCCAGGAGCCAACTGCGGAGGATGTGGATTCCCAGGCTGTGCACCAAACGCCCAGGCCATTGTCGATGGTAAATCTTCGCCTGATTCCTGCGTTGCAGCAGGCCCTGAAGTGGCCGACGCCATAGCCGCCCTTCTTGGAGTCTCCATTGGGGCTAAGGAGTCTGATCTTGCCCTTCCCGGTTGTTACTACAGCATTGAAGAGACGGATATAAAGTATCTCTATGACGGGCTTTCTGACTGCAGGGCTGCGGCCCTTCTGGCAGGCGGCATGAAGGTGTGCAATATCGGCTGCCTCGGCCTTGGAAGTTGTGTTGCGGCCTGTCAGTTCGGAGCTCTTTCCATGGGCGGGGATTCCCTTCCCAAGGTGGATCTGGAAAAGTGTACCGGCTGTGGGGCCTGTGAACGAGTCTGCCCTAAAAATATAATCCGGCTCTCTTCGGTGACCCGCAGAATAATCGGTGAATATACAGAGGACGAATGCGTGACACCCTGCCAGCGGGCTTGCCCCGCAGGTATTGATATCCGGGAGTACGTGCGCTTGATTCGGCACAACGATCCCCATGGGGCCGTTCGGGTAATTAAAGAGAGAAACCCCTTTCCAACTGTTATCGGTCGCATCTGTCCTGCCCTTTGTGAGGTGGCATGCCGCCGAAGGTATCTTGATGAACCTGTGGCCATCAACCACCTCAAGCGTTACGCATGTGATATTGAAATGAACCTTGGTGAACGGATTCAGCCCTATAATGCACCTGCCACAGGAAAACGTGTGGCCGTTATCGGCGGTGGTGTGGAGGGGCTTTCCGCTGCGTTTTTTACGGCAAGGCTTGGTCATTCTCCAACCGTGTTTGAATCAACGGCAATCCTGGGGGGTCTTCTCCGTGTAGCCATCTCTGAAGGTCGTCTCCCCCAGAACGTTCTTGACTGGGACATCGAAGGGGTCCTTGAGATGGGGGTGAAAACCAGGATGAGCACAAAGGTGGGTCGTGATTTTACAATCCCATCCCTCCTCAAGCAGGGTTTTGAGGCCGTATTTACGGCAACCGGCGGTTGGGACAACAGGCTCGCCAGGGGCGATGTGGGCGATTTGGCCACCGTCTTTCCCGGCGGTTATCTGTTGATTGACCTTCTTCGTACGGATATCAAGCGAGGAAAAAGAATTCCCTGTGGGCGTAATGTTGTGATTGCCGGAGGTGGCATGATGATTCCCGACGCCGTAAAAATTTGTAAGGAACTTGGGGCTGAAACCATTACCGTTATCTCCAGAAAGCCTCCGGAAAGATCCTCCTATGACGCCAAAACCCTGGAGGCCATAGAGTCAAGGGGCGCAACGGTAAAGTACAATACCGGTATTACAAGGCTCTACGGGGAGCAGGATCACCTCACCCATATCGAATACACCGAGCTTGATACCGGGAAACGCCATCTTTTGCCCACAGACACCCTTTTCCTCTCGTCCGGTCGTTTTCCAGAGCTTGTGTTTGTCCGATCTGAAACCTTGGACCCTGAAAGGGAAAAGGATGAATCCCAGACAGGAATTCTCAGATGGGAGGGCATTGAAATTTATAAGGAGCCTGCGAATCGGCGGGAAAAGGGCCTGCTTTCCAAGGGGGATGTGATCAGCGGTTATAGTTCCGCAATAGCAGCCATAAACGGCGGGCGTAAGGCAGCAGCATCCATTCATCATCTGCTCTACGGAAATCTGCCCGAATATCCTCCAAATCTCATAACCAGACAGAGCATACTCCAGGGCGTCAATCACCTGGAGGGGGTTCATATCTCACCCCGGAATATTATGCTTCCGGTGGATACTTTCAGCGCCTTCAACAGAAACAATCAAGAGATGTTCAAGGGGTTCAGCGACGAAACTGCGGTTAAGGAGGCAGAGCGCTGCCTGAGGTGTGGATTGATTTGCTATGAACGATCTAAGCTGGAGGAAGTGAAAGAGGTTGCTGACTGATTTGATACCAGATCCCTTTTATTATCGGGATAAACCCACGGATACCCAAAGTATTCTGGTCGTAGACGATCAGGCCAGGGTGATTGACAGTATTGAGTTTTTTCTTGTCAGGGAAGGGTATAAAGTGTCCAAGGCCTGCTGTGGCAGGGATGCCATTTCCATGGCGAGGGAGTCTCCATTTGACCTGGTCCTCCTGGATATAGGCATGCCGGAGATGGACGGCTTTGAGGTGATGGAGGAGTTGCTGAATATTGATCCTTGCCTCCTGATCATCATGATCACGGGATATGCAACGGTTGAATCGGCAGTAAGGGCTCTGAGGCATGGGGCCTGTGATTATCTTAAAAAACCCTTTCAGTACGCAGATCTGATCAAGACGGTGAAAAATGCCTTGAATCAGCGACGCCTCGTGCAGGAAAACAAGGCTGTGACCGAAAGGTTGAAGGTCTCTGAATCTAGGTGCAGCTACATGGTGAACAACTCACCTGACCTTATCTACATTCTTGATTCAAAGGGGTGTTTTTCATTTGTAAACAATGAATTCGAGAAGGTTCTGGGCCATAGTTTTCTATCGGTGGCGGGCGAACCCTTTACCAGTATCGTCCATTTGGAAGATCTTCGGAAGTGCCGATTGGATGCCATTCCAGGAACCTTTCCCGCTGAAGACGGGGGGCCCCTTCAGCTTCGTTTTAAAAAGGCCGGGTCGGGGTCAGGAGTGAAGGGTCTTAGCCAGGACTTTATCTGGGTGGAGGTCAAGGCTACGGTTATGCAGTTTCCTGAAAATGGGGACCAGACCTACTGTATTGCAAGGGATGTGACCGAACGGAAAAACCTTCAGGAACAGCTCCATCAGGCTCAAAAGATGGAGGCTATCGGGACCCTTGCCGGCGGTATTGCCCATGATTTCAACAACATCCTCATGGGTATCCAGGGATATACCTCCCTTGTCAGGACGACCCTTGACCCCCAAAGCCCTGAGTATCAAAAACTTGCCTGTGTCGAGGACTATGTCGCTTCCGGTTCAGACATGACTCGACAGCTGCTGGGATTTGCCCAGAAGAACGAGCATGAGCTAAACCTTGTCAATATCAACTATATTTTGAAAATGTCTGCCAAGATGTTCGGTAGAACCAAAAAGCACATCACCATCCACAATAACCTTGAAAAAAAACTGTGGAGCTGTGAGGTGGATGAGAATCTGATAAAGCAGGTGTTGCTTAACCTCTATGTAAATGCCTGGCAGGCCATGGCTGACGGAGGGCACATCTATATAAAAAGTCAGAATCGGATTGTGCCGGAATCAAAGTACAAGGAACTGGGGGTTGAAAAACCAGGGAATTACGTCCGGGTTTCCGTGGTTGATACGGGAATGGGGATGGACGCAAAAACCATGGAGAGAATTTTTGATCCTTTTTTTACAACCAAGGGCCTTGGGGGAGGGACAGGTCTTGGACTTGCCACTGCCTATGGAATTATCAAGAGCCATGGCGGAGCCTTTCGGGTTTTAAGTAAAAAGGGTGAGGGCTCCTCTTTCTCCTTTTATCTGCCGGCAAAAGAGGTGAGATCTGCCCGACGCAGCCTTGGCAGGATAAAGTCTGAGGTTATTACCGGAAAGGGCAGTGTCTTGATAGTTGACGATGAGGAGGGGGTTCTTGAGGTTTGCTCGGAGATGATCAAAAGTCTTGGCTACTCCGTAATGGCCGTTAGAAGCGGAATGGCTGCAGTTGACGTTGTAAAAGAAAATCCCGGTGGCATTGATCTTGTGATTCTTGATATGGTTATGCCCGGTTTGAGTGGGTTTGAGACCTTTGAACAGATCAAATCTATTCATCCCGAGGTTAAGGTGCTTATCTCCAGCGGATACACTAAGATAGAAGAACTTGCCGGATTTGCTGATTTTATCGTTGAGAATTTTATTCCAAAGCCCTATGATGTGGTCGTTCTTTCTGAAAAAATTAACAGGGCTTTTGATGGGGGCAGTAGTCAGTAGTCAGTAGACAGTAGGCAGTGGTCAGTGGATAAAATAAGCCGGAGCAGTGTAGGGGCTCCCCTTGCGGGTGCCCTTTGTGGCTGCCCCAATAAAACCAAATACCCGTCTGCCAGTTCGGAGCGGGTTTCATAGAAAATGGATAAAACCAAAAGGTTGTAAAATATAACCGGCACGGCCGGAGCGAGGGAGGCATCCAGCCACAACGAACATGGAAACTCCTCCAATAACAACGCTTCGGTGGGAGTTTCCTATAAAAAGAGCCCGGAAAGGTGAACTTTTCCGGGCTCTTTAATTTTTTATGGTTTAATTACAGCTTAGGCAAAGGCTTTCTCAAGGTTAGGAACAACCTGTTTTTTACGGCTCATTACGCCTTTAAGCCATACTTTGCCGTCCTTGGGGGTCTCGCCAAATGCCTTTTTGATCACAGACTCATCGTCGGATGCGATGAGAACCTCAGATCCTTCCTGGATGATGTCGGTGAGGAGGAGGAAAACGCTGTGACGATTACCCTCTTTTTTAAGGGCGACTATGTCCTTTGCAAGATCTGCCTTGACCTTGTCAAGTATGGAGAGGTCTACAACCTCAAGCTGGCCGATGCCGACCTTTTTGCCGTTCATGTTAAAATCCTTGTAGTCACGAAGAACAAGCTCGCGAACAGGGGTTCCATCAACGGCGGACTTCACCTTGAACATCTCCATGCCCAGGGCCTGGGTGTTAGTGATTCCGGCAGCAGCGGCAAGAGCCTCACAGGCCTTCTTGTCGGCAGGGGTGCAGGTGGCTGACTTGAAAATGACCGTATCTGAAAGGATGGCGCAGAGCATTATGCCTGCGATATCTTTTGGGATATCGATCTTGTTGAAGTCGTACATGGATTTAATGACGGTGCAGGTGCAGCCCACGGGCCAGATCCAGCACTCAAGGGGCTGGGATGTGGTAACATCGCCCAGTTTGTGGTGATCTACAATTCCAAGAATGTTTGCCTCACCAAGATCGTCCGGGCTCTGGGCAAGATCTGAATGATCCACAAGATAGACATCCTTGCCTGCATAGGATGTTACCACAGCTGGTGCCGCAACCTTGAATTTTTCAAGTACAAATTTCGACTCGGGTGTGAGTTCACCCTGCATGACAGGGGTGACTTTCTCACCAAGCTTGTTCTTGAGATCTGCAAGGGCAATTGCTGCGCAGACAGAGTCTGTGTCTGGATTCTTGTGACCAAAGACTAAAGTTGACATAAATCCTCCTAGTTGTATATATGCAAAGTTTGCATTAACTTGACGATCAATTGAACCATTGACCATCGGTATCGTTTATATTCATTTATCTGAAACTCGATCATCAAGTTTCAGGTTCCACACCTAAGGCTTACGCTTACGGCAGGTCAAATCTCTTATAAGACGGATTTGCCAGATACACAAGGAAAATTTTATTTATTGGCCGGGACGGGCACAGCAATTATAGTTTGATTTCATATCAATAGAAGCATTGGCTTAAGTTTCACAATTTCGGTAGAATTCCCAGAAAATGTCCATCTAATTCAAAATTAGAATTAGAATTCCTGGGACGGGCAAGTACAGGTTGCATTAATATGGCTCTATGTGATATTTATTTATGTTATGAAACAGTATTTAATTGACGGGCTCAGCCCCTGGGATCATGATCGATTGAAGGAGTATCTGGATGAGCACCACGGTCCGTGCGACCTTGGGGCTATCTACTGGATAAAGCTTGAGCCGGATCTCCTGACGCCACTTCAAAGGGAACACACATCTTGTGCACCCCATTTTTTTGCCATGGAACTTGGCAGGGATTTTCTTGCCTGTGAGTTGCTTGTCAGAATACGAACCAACATAAAATGTGACTGCATGGGGTATGCAACAACCCTTCAGCGCACATGGTTCATGGATTTTGCAGACAATCTGCTTGACACCATTGGGATAACGGTTTGAACCATGGAGAGATCTTAAAATGCTGAAGATTATACCGCTTGGCGGATTAGGTGAGATCGGTCTTAATATGATGGTTATCGAGTATGGCGACACCATTGTTGTGATTGATGCAGGGTTGATGTTCCCGGAAGATTATATGCTGGGTGTGGACATCGTTATCCCCGAGATGGACTATCTCAGGGAAAACCGAGATCGTTTAAAGGCCGTAGTTTTGACCCACGCCCATGAGGATCATGTGGGTGCCATCTCCTATCTTTTAAGGGAATTTCCGGTTCCCGTGTACGGTACTGCATTTACCCTCAGTGTGGTTAAGAACAAGCTGAGAGAATTTGACCTTCTCAACACGGCTGAACTCAACCTTACAATGCCCTCTGACAAAATTAAAATCGGTTGTTTTGAGATAGAGTTCATCTGTGTGAGTCACAGCACTGTAGACGTTGTGGGTCTTGCCATTCGTACACCCCTGGGCCTGATTGTCCATACCGGTGACTTTCGTATCAACCACTGCTTTGACATGTCCAACTGCACGGATGTTTCAAAGTTTGCCAAGTGCGGTGAGGAGGGGGTCCTTGCCCTTCTTTCCGATTCCACCAATGTGGAAAAGGAGGGGTATACTGAGTCGGACCAGAAGGTACAGGAGAGTCTCGGCAAGATCGTTGCGAGGAGTGAAGGCCGGGTGATCATCGCTCTGTTTGCCTCCAACGTTTTCAGAATCCGGCAGATCATCGAAATTGCCCTTAAAAACAACCGTAAAATTTTGCTGAATGGCAGGAGTATCGAGCAGTCCGTGGCTATTGCCAAGGAGCTTGGCTATATTGACTGGCCCGATCACATGACCATTGATCTTAGAAAGGTGAATTCCCTTCCAGACAATCGGATCATGGTGATCACCACAGGCAGCCAGGGTGAGCCAATGTCTGCCCTTGCCCGTATGTCAACCGGCTTTCACAAGCAGTTGAACATCAAAAAAGGCGACACTGTAATCCTCTCCTCAAAATCCATTCCCGGCAATGAAAAGGCGATCTCCGGCATTATAAACAACCTCTACCGCAGGGGGGCCGAGGTTGTCCATGACAAGATCGCCAAGGTTCACGTTTCGGGCCATGCCTGCAGGGAAGAGCTGAAGCTCATGATAAACCTGACAAAGCCAAAATATTTTATTCCCATCCACGGCGAATACCGTCATCTGGTGATCCATGCAAGGCTTGCCGAGAAACAGGGTATCCCGAGAAAACAGGTATTTACGGCAGAAAACGGCATGGTGGTCTGCTTTGATGACCAAGGGGCAAGAATTGACGGTCAGGTTTACACGGGCAGGGTTCTCATCGACGGCAAGGGGGTCGGGGATGTGGGACGCAGCGTTTTAAAAGAGAGGCGCAACCTCTCAGAGGACGGCCTGGTGGTGGTTTCCATGATCATTGACGAGGAGACCGGAATTGTGCTCTACGGCCCGGAGCTGATATCCAAGGGTTTTGTGTTTGGTGCTGAAACAGGCTATCTTGTTGACGATGCCCAGTGTGTCATCCTTGAGATCGTGGAAGAGGTGGAGGTGGGCAGCGAGTCAAGGGTGGACGTGATCCGTTCAAAACTCCAGAAGGCTCTGAAACAATATTTTTTCTTTACAATAAGGCGCCGGCCGCTGATTCTTCCGATCATCATTGAAGTATGAAAAAAGAGATTAACGGTATTTTTTTTGTCTTTCTGGTTGTCCTGACAGGGCTCAGCCTTGTCTCCTACAGCCCCCTTGATCCTTCGATCAACACAACTGTTTTTTCGACCACCCATAAGGTACACAATAGTTTTGGTCTTGTGGGCGCCCACCTGTCCGGTTTCTTGATCGCCCTTTTTGGTCTTGGGGCATTCTGGGTGCCTGTGTTACTGCTTCTCTGTTCTTTCTGGTATTTCAAGCGAGGTTCTAGCCGGATCATCGGCCAAATCATTGCCATGACCCTTTGCGGGGGAATGGTGGTGGTGGTGTCAACGGGCGCCATGCTCACCCTTGTTCAGGAGAGTTATCCGTTGTGGGGGCAGACTTACTCTTCGGGTGGATGGGTGGGGATTTTCTTCGCCGATTTTCTTGTTCATTACACCAATATTCCAGGCTCTGTGATCATCCTGATTCTTCTCTTTGCCCTGGGGTTTGTTTTGACCACGGGCATCTCCCTGGTAACGGTGTTCTTTTGGATTAAACGGAAGATTGCAGGTCTCCTGGGGCGTCTGATCCGGGGTTCAAAGGCCCTTGCCAATGGGTGCACCAGGGCCTTTAACAGGCTCCACGACAGGAGAAAACAGAGGGTTCAAACAATCGATGTAGGCGGGGCAGCCCCTCCAAGGCGGTTGACTCTTTTTCCCCAAAAAAACAGGGCTGCCAAATTCGATCTAACCGCCCGGGAAGATGGTGAGATTGTTTCGCCAAAGGGGGAGTCAGGGGCCGTTGTCATTCAAACCCCTCCCCAGGATGCTGAAATTCAAGCTTCTGGACCAGTTGAAGATTTGAGAGTTCGATCTGATTTTATCCTTCCCCCGGTCGCTCTGCTCAAGGAAAAAAAGGCGGTAAAGGGAAAGGTCAACATTGAGCTCCTCAGAAAGAAAGGGGCGATCCTTGAGAAAAAACTCATTGATTTCGGAATCTCAGGGGAGGTGGTGGAGATTCTTCCAGGCCCCGTGATTACCACCTTTGAGTATAGACCTGCGCCTGGGGTTAAAATCAGCAAGATCGTTAATCTTACAGACGATCTTGCCCTTGCCCTGAGTGCGCTTAGCATACGTATCGTTGCCCCCATACCAGGCAAGGATGTTGTAGGGGTTGAGATCCCCAACGATCGGCGTCATTTTGTTGGCCTGCGGGAAATAATTACATCCACGGCCTTTGTCAACTCAGAGTCAAAGCTCACCCTCGCCCTTGGCAAGGATATTGTTGGTGTTCCCATTGCAGCCGCCATGGACCGCATGCCCCATCTTCTCATCGCAGGCGCTACTGGTACGGGCAAGAGCGTGGGGCTCAACTCCATGATAATCAGTCTTCTTTACAAGGCATCTCCCAAAGAGGTCAAGTTTATCATGGTGGACCCCAAGCGCATCGAACTTTCTGTTTACGACGGGATACCCCATCTGATCTCACCTGTGGTTACAGATATGAAAAAGGCAACCAATGCTCTTTTCTGGGCGGTCCGGGAGATGGAGCGGCGGTATGAACTTCTGGCTGAAAACGGGGCTCGGAACATCCTCCAGTACAACGAGCTTGTGGAAAAGGGCGGGACAAAAGAGTCTGAAAAAAGCGATGGCGATGAACGGGAGGCAGTTGAAAAACTGCCCTATATTGTGGTTATCGTGGACGAGTTTGCCGACCTCATGATGGTTGCTTCAAGGGAGGTGGAATCCGCCCTTATCCGCCTTGCCCAGATGGCAAGGGCCGCAGGGATCCATCTGATCCTTGCCACCCAGCGGCCGTCCGTGGATGTCCTCACCGGAATCATCAAGGCCAACTTCCCCACCAGGATATCCTTCCAGGTCTCGTCACGCATCGACTCAAGGACCATTCTTGACTCCAACGGCTCGGAACGGCTGCTTGGCAACGGAGACATGCTTTTTCTTCCCCCGGGAACCGGAAGGCTCCAGCGCATTCAGTGTGCCTATATTTCAGAGGCTGAGATCGCAAGGGTTACCGCATTTTTAAAAGAACAGCAGGCCCCTGAATATGTGGAGGATGTGACCGAGCGATCCGAAGATGGTAAAGACAACGATCAGGAGACCGAATATGATGAAAAGTATGACGAGGCTGTGGCCCTTGTGACCAGGTCACGCCAGGCTTCCATCTCAAGCGTCCAGCGCCATTTGAGGATCGGTTACAACAGGGCCGCCAGGATCATCGAGGTGATGGAGAAGGAGGGGATAATCGGTCCCCAGGAAGGGGCAAAGCAGAGGGAGGTGCTGGTAAAGCGTTATGACGATGATTGATTTTGAATTTGCAAGGACGATAAAGGGCTTTATGACAGATGAGGAGGCTGAAAAACTTTACAATACCGCCCTTGATGCGGCAACCCTTGGGCCCTGCCTTGAAATCGGATCTTATTGCGGAAAGTCAGCCTATTTTCTAGGTCTTGCCTGTAAGCAAAGACAGGGAATTCTTTTCTCCCTGGACCACCACAGGGGATCTGAGGAACAGCAGCCGGGCGAGGAATACTTTGATCCTGAGCTTTTTGACCAAAACCTCGGCCGAATCAACACCTTTAATTTTTTCCAGACAACCCTGGAGCGGGCAGGGTTGCTTTCAACCGTCGTTCCCATAGTTTCAGATTCAAAAACAGCTGCCCGCATGTGGGCCACGCAACTTTCTCTCCTGTTTATTGACGGGGGGCATTCGTTTGAGGCAGCCTCGAACGACCTTCGCCTCTGGGCCCCCCATATCATGAAGGATGGATTTCTTGTAATTCATGACATCTTTTTCGATGAAGCCCTGGGTGGCCAGGCTCCCCGCAAGATTTATGAATCAGCCCTTGCCTCCGGGGATTATGAGGCTGTTTCCCTGACCCAGACCCTTGGTGTGTTAAGGCGCTGTTAAACATGGTATGATCCATGTCTTGGATGTCTTGGAAGACACAACGAAGAATGAAACAGGATGGTACAGGGTGGGCAGTAGTGTCATTCCGCCCTTTGGTTATCCTGCCCGGAACCGCAAAACGTCGGGGGTCGCTTTGACCCTTCTTAATGCTTTCGACCCTTTGGTTTTGAACGTTCCGGGCAGGATAACCAAAGAGGGCTCTTAAGTCAAGACTCCGACTAGGATGTTTCAACGGGAGTTTCCTTTAAACCCCCATGTCCTTTTGGACACAACGAACGATAAAATCTCGATAAAACAAGCTGAGACCAGTAGGGGCGATCCCTTGCGGTCGCCCTTTGTGGCTATTGATTAAAACACAGGATAAGGAGGTAAGATGCCTGAAAGCACAGACAAATTTGATGTTATTGTTGTGGGCAGCGGTACAGGCGGTCAGACAGCCGCTTTTCTTCTTAAGGAAAAGGGTTTGAACGTTGCCCTTGTTGAAAAATCCCATTTGCCCGGCGGGACATGCGCCCTTAGGGGATGTCAGCCTAAAAAATGGTTTTACGAGGCGGCTGAAGCGGTTGACAAGACCCGGCACCTTGAGGGCAGGGGAATTGTCCAGGCTTCAAAAGGAGAGTGGGGCCGGGTGGTTCAAGAAAAAAACAAGTTCACCTCAAAGGTTCCGCCAGGGACAGTTAAAAACATTCAAGGGGCAGGGATCGAGTTCCTGCCTGGAATCGCCACTTTTGTCGATGATAAGACCCTGCGTGTGAACGCCAGGGAGATCATGGGCGATTTTTTTATTCTGGCCGCCGGTGCCAGACCCATGGATTTGCCCATCCAAGGGATGGAACATGTTATTACAAATGATCAATTCCTTGAATTAAACGAGCTTCCAGATTCCGTCGTATTCATCGGGGGCGGATTTATCTCGTTTGAATTTGCCCATTTTGTTGCACGGCTGGGGGGGGCCAAACAACGATCGATGATTCTGGAGGTGGGTGAACGTCCCCTGGGGCCCTTTGACGCTGAAATAGTGGCCGAACTTGTGGTGGCATCAACTGCGGCCGGCGTGGAGGTCAAATGCGGTGTAAAGATCGAAAAAATTGAAAAAACAGCAAAAGGATTCAGGGTTCTATCCAAAGTAGGGGATCCCATTGAGACAGGGCTCGTGGTCCATGGTGCGGGCCGGGTGGCCGATCTTGACGCTCTTTCGTTGGAGAGTGCCGGTGTAAAATATTCCCGTCATGGGATAGAGGTAGATCCTGGCATGCGAACGTCCTGCCCGCACATCTTTGCAGTGGGCGACTGTGCGGCAACCATCCAGCTTGCCCGGGTGGCAGATGTGGAGGCCCTTACTGCGGCTGAAAACATCCTGGCCGACCTTGGTCAGGGCAAGGGGGCTTCAATGGATTACACCGCGGTTCCAGCTGTTCTTTTTACCCTGCCCCAGCTTGCAACCATCGGGAAAACAGAAGAGGCCCTGGAAAGGGATGGGATATCCTTTCGAAAGAACTTTGAAAAAAACATAGGGTGGCCCACCTATCAACGAATCGGCCTTGAACATGCCGCATTCAAGGTGCTGGTGGATGAAAACAACCTGATTCTAGGGGCTCACATCCTGTCAGACCAGGCAGGAGGCGTGATCAATACTATCAGGTCCGCCATGATCCATAAAATCCCCGTTGATAAATTATACCGGCAAACCCTTTTGAGTCCCTATCCCACCCGGGAAAGTGATCTGAGTTATATGCTTAAACCTTTGATTAATAAAGATCAATAAAGGATGATACTTATGGTACGTTGTTTTTACCTTGTTGTTTGCCTTGCTCTTGTTTTTACAGGCTGTTCTGCCTTAAATGACGGCAAACTGACTGATTTGGATGGAGAAACTCTCATTACCTCCGAAAATTTCGGCAAGATCACTGGAGTGCAATGGCAGCTTGAGAAAATTACAAAGGATGGGAAGGACATTCCCCCCATTGGCGAACGTCCCTTTATAAAATTTGAAGAGGAGGGCAGGTTTTCGGGTTTCACAGGCATCAATCGTTTTTTTGGCTCCATGAAGATAGACTCCCAGGGGAATCTGAAGCTTGCTCAAGTTGGAGCAACAAAAATGGCGGGGCCGGAGCAAGAGATGCGGCAGGAGTTCATGTTCCTTGATCTTTTCCCTAGGATAGAACGATTACGCATGGAGGGAATATACCTCTATGGGCTGACAAAAGATAAACAGGCAGAGCTCAAGTTTTACGTACCCGTAAATTAGGCTCCGCCGATACTCTCGGCATTATCTCAATCTGTAAAACAAACCACACTTTCTTTTACACAACCCTGTGGTTTCGTGTAAAGAAGGGCCGATTTGGTGTAAGCCTTACACGGTAAGGCTTCCTTTTGAATATCTGCGGGGAAGTGGCAGGCTCCATGTCCATTCGATGGAGTGGCTGGACTAAGGTGTCAAAACGGCCCAAGAGAGAGACGTAAAACTCCACAGGAAGTTTATAACGCTCAATGATTCTCAGAAACAGGTGATTATAATCCTGGTGGATGCTTGCCAGGCAAAAAAGGCCGTGGCTGAACAGTTCAAGATCAGCCGTCCGACCTTATACAAGATTTCGAAGGGGTGTTGGATGGACCAAAAACCTGATTTTGCAGTACCAGGATCTTTTGTAAATGAATCACATCGTTTCAATTATTATACCTGGGGCATGGTGGCCTTGTGGACGGTGATTGTTGGAACGTTGTTTATATTTGATTCCATGAGCACAAAAAAGGCATTCTCTTCCCTGGCTCGGTTGGAAGCGGTTGCCAGTTTCAACAAAGATACCGTCTACCGTCGTTGGGCAACCACGCATGGAGGTGTTTATGTGCCGATTACGGAAAACACACCTCCAAATCCATACCTAAATGTTCAAGAGCGGGAAATCTCAACCCCTTCAGGAAAACAGCTGACCCTTGTTAACCCGGCTTATATGACCCGGCAGGTTCACGAGTTGGGCAAGAAACAATACGGGCTTCAAGGGTACATAACGAGTTTAAAGCCACTTAATCCAGAAAACATCCCTGATTCTTGGGAAACCAAGGCTCTGAAATCTTTTGAGAGTGGAAAAATAGAGGATACATCTATTGGAATAATAGAGGATAAACCCTATTTCCGAGTGATTCGATCATTTATTGTAGAGGAGGGCTGCCTGAAATGCCATGGACATCAAGGATATAAAGTCGGTGACATCCTAGGCGGGATAAGTTTGGCTGTACCCATGGAGCCTTACCTGGCATCAGCACATAGTCGTACCGTACAGGTAGCCCAAGGCTTGGGAGTCCTTTGGTTCCTTGGGGTTGGGGCGCTATGGGCAGGAATGGGCTATATACAAAATCGAATCCGGGAAAGAGAAAAAGCAGAACATGAGCGTGACCGATCTGTTAAAGAACTCCAGAAAGCATTGTCTGAAGTAAAAACTTTAAGTGGGCTCCTTCCCATCTGCTCCCATTGTAAAAAAATCCGGGATGACAAGGGATATTGGAACTCAATCGAAAGTTATATTCACGAACACTCAGAGGCAGAATTCAGCCATGGCATTTGCCAGGATTGCATAAAAAAACATTATTCTGATTATGCCAAAAGCCTGAAAAAGATTGAACCTGAAAAGATTTTATGACAAATGCAGAGAGTTTAAAAACAAAACACAATATTGCTGAACGTTCGGGATCAGCCGTCCGACCGTATACAAGGTCTTGGAGGATCCAAAGAATGGGAGAATCAAAGGCTTGGTTGAAGCTCAGCTTGAGTTGGTTTGAACAAATCATACATTATCATCTAAGGTAACGACCATGTTTAAAAAACCCAATTATAAAGAATTGGAAAAAAGATTCCATGATTTAGAAAATGCTGTGCTTTTGACAGGGCAAGATCTTATGTTCCGGTATTCTCGTGATGGGGAATATCTTGACTTTTTTGCCCCTGATTGGGATCAATTATTGGTAGAACCAAAAAATTTTTTAGGTAAAAACCTTAAAGATGTTATGCCCGATGAAGCTTCTGACAAACTCCTCTACTCTATTCAGAAAACAATAGATCAAGGGGAAACACAGTTAATTGAGTACGAATTGTCTTTTTCAGAGCAAGATACCCGGTATTATGAATCTCGGTTAACACCGACCGAAAATGGTGAAGCCTATGCAATTGTTCGCGAAATAACTGATGGCAAAATTGCACAGAAAAAGCTCTATCAAAGCCAAAAGATGTTAGCCCGGACTGAACAAATCGCCCACTTGGGGAGTTGGGAATGGAAAATTGCAACTGATGAGGTGACGTGGTCAGAAGAGTTGTTTCGTATATTTCAAAGAGATCCTTATGATGGTGCACCGAGCTGGGCTGAGCACGCCGAACTGTATCCCTCTGAAGACTTTAAAGCTCTGCAGCAGGCCGTTAAAATTGCATTGGTGGATGGAACGCCCTATGAATTTGAAATCCGCATCATTAGAAAAGATGGTGAAATTCGGGTGTGTGATTTGAAAGGGTTTGCGGAATTGGGGAAAAATGGGAAGCCTGTATATCTATTCGGTTTAGTACATGACATCACCGAGCGTAAGTGGTCTAATGAGGCGCTGCTGAAAAGAAAAAGCCTTCACAGGGAAGCTCAACGAATTGCCAAAATCGGGCATTGGGAGTTGTGTTTGCCTTCAGGGACAACGAGGTGGTCCAAAGAAATATTCCGTATTTTTGGACTTGATCCAGCAAAGGGAGGACCATCCTTTGCTGCACATAAAAACTTAATTCATGATGAAGATTGGGAGCTTTTTGATAGGTCGATCCAAACCTTAAGTGCCAAGGGAACACCCTTTAATATTGAATTTAGAATACTACGATCGAATGGTCAAATAGGCTGGATACATGGAAAAGGTTCAGCGGATAAGTCCGAAGATGGTAAAGCTTATCGGATATTTGGGACCGCTCAAGATATCACTGAACGAAAGCAGCTGGAAAGACAGATTCAAGTATCACAAAAATTGGAATCCATAGGAAAGCTTGCTGGAGGAGTCGCCCATGATTTCAACAATATGCTGAGCGTAATCCTGGGATATCTTGATTTTGCCTTTAGAAAAACAAAAGACAATCAAGATCTATATGGTGACCTGAAAGAAATTCAAAAGGCTGCCCTGCGATCGGCAAACCTTACAAAACAACTGCTCGCCTTTGCCAGGCAACAAGTCATTGAACCTAAAGTTCTAAACTTGAATAACACTGTTGAAAGTATGCTCAAGATGCTGAGACGACTCATTGGTGAAAACATTGAGCTGTCATGGTTACCTGTCAGTCGGTTATGGCCAGTCAAAATAGACCCGTCCCAGATTGATCAAATCCTTGCCAATTTGTGTGTGAATGCCAGGGATGCCATCACCGGTGTGGGAAAGCTCACCATTGAAATGGAAACAAAAAGCTTTAATGAGCAATACTGTAAACAGCATTCAGGTTTTATCCCCGGTGATTTTGTTGTGCTGGCTGTCAGTGACAATGGCTGCGGCATGGACAAGGACACCCTGAACAATCTGTTCGTACCTTTTTTCACTACCAAGGAGGTAAATCAGGGCACCGGCCTTGGTCTTGCCACAGTTTATGGTATTGTAAAGCAGAATAATGGATTCATAAATGTATACAGCGAACCAGGCCAGGGGGCCATTTTTAAAATTTATTTGCCCCGGTTCTATGCCGCTGATGAAACACCCAGGGTTCTTGTCCCGGAAAACCTTATGCCGACTGGTAGTGAAACCATTTTACTGGTGGAAGATGAACCATCTATTCTACAAATGGCCGGGATGATGCTTGAGCTTAGTGGCTATTCGGTTTTGTCAGCTGCCACACCTGCCGAAGCAATAGACCTGGCCAATTCATATGTCGGTAAAATACACCTTCTGATGACGGACGTTGTCATGCCTAAAATGGATGGCCGGGAGTTGGCAAAAAAGGTGATAGATATTTGTCCGGCAATCAAACTGTTATTCATGTCCGGCTACACTGCTAATATTATCGCTGATCACGGAGAGGTGAAAGAGGGGGTTGCATTTATCCAGAAACCCTTTTCTCTAAAAGAGTTGACTGAAAAATTAAGAGATGTTCTGGATAGAGCTCCAAGGGAAACTCAACAATAATCTTATCCTGTTTTTGAGTTCCAGAAAGCCCCGTCAAAAAGATTGTTGTTCTAATTGCTGACACTGTTTAAAAAAAAGTTTGTAACCCTGTTAGTTAAACCTCCGTAAATAGAGCCTTTCAACCCCTTTATTAATACCCCTTGTGTTTGAATGTCTACCTTGATAGCATCAACAGTAGAAACTAAACATTCAGTATACGTCAAGTAAACAGCGGACAAAAAAACCAAGGGGTAAGACATGGCAACAATACAGGGCAAATCCAAAGGACTGAAAAAGGGATCAAACGTCACAGCGGAACCGGTAAGGAGCGTACAGAACATCAAAGCCATCTCAAAACTTCTAGCAGACAAACCCCGTGATCTGTTACTTTGGACAATGGGCATTAACAACGGATTAAGGGCAAGCGATCTTGTAACGTTGAAGGTAGGCCAGGTGTCGAGATTGAAAGTAGGGGATACCCTGCAAATCACAGAACAGAAAACAAAAAAGGAAAACATCCTTGTGATTAACAAGACCACCCATAAGGCTCTGGCAGGCTACCTGAAGAAATGCAAGCCAAAGAACAGCGAATACCTTTTCAGATCCAGGAAGGGAACAAACAGACCCTTAACAAGTCAAACAGTGGGCAGGCTGATAAAGGGGTGGTGTCAGGCCATAAATCTACCAGGCCAGTACAGTTCCCATACATTACGAAAGACATGGGGATATCAAATGCGTACCTCCTTTGGCACAGGGGTTGAACTGATGTGCAAAAGATACAATCACAGCAACCCGGCTGTAACAATGCGCTATCTTGGAATAGACGATAGAGAGATCCACGGCCTGCTAATGAATGATATAGGGTAGGGTAAACAGACTTAGGGTCTCTGTAGTATGGGGGCAAACCTTGATTGATGTCCCTTAAAAAGAGTGGATGCCAATGTGTCCCAGCAATGCTCTGCTCAGCTGTTCAAAAATCCTTCATTCTGGATTGTCCAAGGCCTGTAAAAACAGCATGCACCATCCCGCCCAGGGTTATCAGCCATGCTGCCAGGGCAATGTAGACAAAGCCTTTGGGTATTATGCCTATCAGCTCAACGCCGGTCACCTCAGAGAGCCTGTGGGTGCAGGCCGTGTACATCCCAAGGGGGAAGACCGCCCCCCAGAACAACGGACTGTAGCCCAGGGGGAACCGTCGATATCCGTGGCGCCACACCCCAAGGATCACAAGCATTGGAATCCACCATGTCGCAGTTGCCCAGAAAAACCAGGTGAGTCCAGTAAGAAAAGGCCCAAGCTCGATTAAAAAAGAGGATGAGTCTGCATTGGCTATCAATCCTGTGCCTGCAAGGGTGGTGATGGCAACCGCTCCCATGTTGATCCAGTAGGGCGGGGTCAGATCCTCGGGGGAAAAGGCAAAGAACAGATAACGGTAGAAGATCAAAGAGATAACCCAGATATACAGCATTCCGCCGAACAGCCAGGTAACAAAGGCTAAAAACAGTACGGGTTCCAGATAATATTCAAAAAAAGGAGCGAGGGTCGTACTCAGAACGGCAACGGCCTGGGTGGCAACGATGGCGAGAAGCCAGCCGCCGTTTATGCCCCGGTCTATGGTGGGTTTTTCTCTCTTGGTGATAAACCCTGTGAAGATTCCATATATGAGGCAGAGCCATAAAGAGATGGTGATGCACCAAAGAGCTGCGGCGATGAAAAAGCTGTTGAACAGCATGACGACCTGGCTTCCAAGGACCCCGGAGGCTGCCACTGCAGTAAAATAACCCATGCCAAGGGTGTGGTCGAGAAAATCATTCTTGAAATTTTGAGAGAACCATACCATGCGGCAGATGTACATAGCCCATAAAACAGGATAGGCAACGATATTGAACCCCAAAAGCGTTGTGGCAACGATATTTAATCCCTGGAGATGGGCTGCAATCGAAACAATACCGGTGGACATCACCAGGGCGAAATAGGCCGGGTTCAGCTGCTGGATTCTGTTCATGAAAAAATGCTGCCCGGACCGGGCCTGTAAAGGTTTTGGCCGTATAAGAAAAAGCGTTATTAACACTGCTGAAAATATAAAGAGCAGAATGCCCGTGCCCGGCAGCATAAAGTCGTGAAAAAAAATATCGTAATCTATTTTATCCATAAACCTACCTTGTCATCTACAATTGCCGTGCCTGACGTCGAAAAAGAATCCACCTGCGGAAAAGATAGGTCACCGGTACGCTCCAGATGTGAACCAGGCGGCTGAAGGGTGAAAAACCGAGCAGGGCCAAGGCCGTTATCACATGGATCTTGTAGCTCAGGGGTGCGGTTTTCATGAGCATGGCATCGGGTGTAAAGATTACGATCCCCCGGATCCAGGGTGCAATGGTGTAGAGTACGTCGTAGTTTCCAAATATCACATTGAAAAGGCCTGTAGCTATCACAACGAACAATCCAGTAAGGGTGACGGTGTCGTTGAGCCTGTTAACCGCTCGAACCCGGGGATGGGTCATGCGCCGTTTAAAAAGGAGCACCAGGCCGATAAAGGCTGCAGCTCCCACCGCTAAACCGCTCCAAAGGGCGATGAAGGTATGGGTCTGGCTGTCAATGCCGATTTGATCGAGGAGGCTTTGCGGGATAAGCAAACCGCTTGCATGGCCAAAGAATGTGAATATGATTCCATAGTGGAAGAGCATGGAGCCTGCAAACAGGGTTTTTTTCTCCAGAAATTCGCTTGACCGGGCATTCCAGGTGTAACGGTCGGTGAGGTAACGGTAGCTGTGGCCAAGAAGAAAGGTGGTAAGGCAGAGATAGGGAAAAATAATAAACAGGAAGGTATTTAAAAGGTTCATGGGATTTCCTCCTCTGGGGTAGATATTGGTGGTGATTTTTTTGTGGCCATGGTCAAAATCGGTTTTAAAAGAGAAGCATACAGGGGCGCCTTTTCTTCCAGGCGTTCAACAAGGGGGTGCATGCCTTGAAGGCACACCCAGACCGGTGCTGTATCTTCCCCAGGTGGAGAGATGGCAAGAAATTCAAGCATCATTGGCAGATAATCGGGAAGTTCGCCGCTGGTTCCCTCCCATCCGGCCCCTGCGTAGCTTTGCACAAGCCGGGTAAGGGCAGCGGCCCGTTTTTCGCTGTCACCGTGGGCGTGGTAGGTGATGTTCAAGGTGGTTGACGGTTCCATGTCAAAAAGGGTCGTATAATTTTCTTGGACCTTGACAAGGCCCTGGGATTTATACTCGTTGATGAACTCCTGGATGGCTGATTTTATTGTGTCAGGGCAGACCTGGTCAGCCCTGGAAAGAATTTGATCCAAATGGCTGAACAGGGCCTCGTCGGGATAGTTCAGCAATATGGAAATCAACCGCATGGAATCCGGGTGCATAATCTTTCTCCTTGTCCTTTTGATTCGGTGGACTGCATTGTAGGTTGGGTAGAGCCTAGCGAAACCCAACGTTAAATGGAATGCCTTACAATCGTTGGGTTTCGTTCCTCAACCCAACCTACGGCTTTATTGGGGCAATTATAAAGGGCGCCCGCAAGGGGAGCCCCTACACTCGATCCCGCTTGTTTTGTGTAACTTTTAAAATGCATCGTTAAATCCGCAGGAGCCCTGGCGGGTGAAATTGTCCTGACCCTCAAGAACGGGTTTTGTCGGCAGAACAAAACGATCGTTAATATTGGCAAGGGCCAGCAGGCGATAAATCGCCATGGCATTTTTCTTATCAAGCCCCACGCTGTCGAGCAGACCGGTGTCCCATCGATTTTCAACCCGGTGGGTGCGCATATAATTCCGGATAGCCGCCAGGCGTTTCAGGGCCATCCTGACCGGGACCTCGTCGCCTGCGGTCAGGAGATTTGCAAGGTAGGTCATGGGAATCCGCATTCTCTCTATGGCATCCAACTGGCTTGAAGGCTCCACCCGGCTTGTGACGGGGCTCAAGGGCGGTATATACCACACCATGGGAAGGGTTCTAAATTCCGGGTGCAGGGGCAGGGCCAGCCGCCAATCCTTTATCAAAGGGTATACCGGAGATCCCTGGGCTGCCTCCACCATGTTGGGAGCAATGCCCTGGTCTGCTGCCATGCGCCTGATTTCAGGGTCATGGGGATCAAGAATGATGTCGAGATGGGCAGGATAAACCTCCTGGTCCGAGGGAGCCGAGGCCGCCTCTTTGATGCGATCCATATCATAGAGCAGAACCCCGAGGTAACGAATCCTACCAACGCAGCTGTGGGCGCAAAGGGTTGTCAGCCCGGCTTCAAGTCTTGGGTAGCAGAGGATGCACTTTTCGGCCCGGCCGGTCTTCCAGTTGAAGTAAACCTTTTTGTAGGGGCAGCCCGACACGCAATAACGCCATCCCCGGCACCGCTCCTGATCCACAAGAACGATGCCGTCCTCGTCCCTCTTGTAAATGGCACCTGACGGGCAGGATGCCACGCAGGCGGGGTTGAGGCAGTGCTCGCACAGACGGGGCAGCCAGAACATGAACACGTTTTTAAACTGAAGATAGGTCTCGATCTCCAGACCCTTGAAGTTTATGTCTCCTCCCCCTGTCTCCCCCAGACCTGCCAGGTCGTCCTCCCAGTTGGGACCCCAGGTGGGGGTCATGGGCTTTCCGGTCACAAGGGATTGGGGGAAGATGGAGGGCTGGTGCTTGCGGGTGGGACTGTTGATCAGCTTTGAGTAGTCGTAACTCCAGGGCTCGTAGTAATCGTCCATTACCGGTAGATCTGGGTTGTGAAATATGTTGAGACCCTTCTTGATGCGGCCTCCGGCCTTTAGTTTCAGGCGGCCATGGCTCAGTTCCCATCCGCCCTTATATTCGTTCTGGTTTTCCCACTTCTTTGGAAAGCCTATTCCGGGCTTTGATTCGACGTTGTTGAACCACATGTATTCGGCACCTTCACGGTTGGTCCACACGTTTTTGCAGGTAATGCTGCACGTGTGGCAGCCGATGCATTTATCAAGGTTCAGAACCATGGCGTATTGGGCTTTAATCTTCATACCATTCAACCTCTCCTGCTTTTCTTACTATGATGGTTTCGTCCCGTTGGGAACCTACCGGACCGTAATAGTTGAAACCGTAGCTCAGCTGGGCATACCCGCCGATCATGTGGGTGGGTTTTACAACGATGCGTGTAACGCTGTTGTGGGTGCCGCCCCGCTGGCCGGACAGCCTTGAGCCGGGCGTGTTGATCAGGCGTTCCTGGGCGTGGTACATGAAGGCCTTGCCCGGCGGGATCCGGGGGCTTACCACGGCCTTGGCCATTACCACCCCGTTTGCGTTAAAACACTCCAGCCATTCGTTGTCCCGGACCTCAATTTTTCTGGCGTCCTGGTCGTTTATCCAGATTGCCTCGCCACCTCGAAAGAGCGTCAGCATGGTAAGCGTGTCTGAATAGGTGCTGTGGATCGACCATTTGGAGTGGGGGGTCAGGTAGTTAAGCTCGATTTCCCGGTCAGGGTAGCGTTTCACCTTGAGGGATATTTCGTTGAGCATTTGAACGGGGGGCCGGTAAAGGGGCAGGTGTTCGCCAAAATCCAGCATCCACGCGTGGTCCTGGTAGAACTGGGCCCGGCCGGTAAGTGTCCTGAAGGGAACTTTTTCTTCGATGTTGATCACAAAGGGGGAGTAACGCCGATGCTCCGACTCGATGCCGCTCCAGATGGGTGAGGTTATGATCTTGCGGGGCTGGACCGTGATATCATCGAACCTTATGCGCTCGCCCTGGCGGGGTTGGCTTAAGTGTTTGAGACTGAGACCCGTGCGTCGTTCCACACCCTCCCAGGCCTTGACCGCCGTTTCTCCATTGGTCTCGGGTGCAAGGGCAAGGATCGTTTCCGCAACCTGCCTGGCCGTTTCCATGATCGGCCGCCCCTGACTTATGCCGGGTTCTGTAACCCTGCCCAAGGATGTTTTCAATCCTGCAACTTCGTCCTCAGCCTTCCAAGTCACACCCTTTGCCCCCATTCCCTTTGATTCAGCCAGAGGGCCAAAGGCGGTCATCATTCGATACGTCTCGGGATAGTTTCGATTAACCACAGAGAGGTCGGGCATGGTCTTGCCCGGTATGGGGTCGCATTGGCCCTTATGCCAGTCCATGACCTGGGACTGGGCTATTTCACCGGGGGTGTCGTGCATCAGGGGGGTTGCAACCAGATCCTTTACTTCGCCCAGATGCTCCTTAGCAAGTTCTGAAAATTTTTCGGCAATTGTTTTAAACTGTTCCCAGTTGGTGCGGCTCTCCCAGGGAGGATCAATGGCCGGGTTAAAGGGGTGGATAAAGGGGTGCATGTCCGTAGTGCTTAAATCGTGCATCTCGTACCAGCCCGCCGCAGGAAGGGCAATATCTGCGTACATGGCACTTGTGGACATGCGCAACTCCAGGGTGACCAGCAAATCGAGTTTTCCCTCCGGGGCTGGATCACGCCACTTGATTTCTTCTGGTCGAAGATCGCTCTCCTCGCCAAGGAGTGCATTTTCGACCCCCAGAAGATGCTTGAGGAAATACTCATGGCCCTTTCCGCTTGCCCCCAAAAGGTTTGCCCTCCACAGAAAAAGCATCCTGGGAATGTTGGCCGGGCTGTCTGGATCTTCAATGGCGAATTTGAGTTCTCCCCTTTTAAGCTTGTTCACTGCAAAGGCTATGATTTCAGCGTCTGTTACCGCACCTGAATCCATGGCCTCCTGCACAAGTTTGATAGGGTTCTGATCAAACTGGGGATAGGAAGGCAGCCACCCCAGGCGGGCTGCAATAACGTTGTAATCGGCCATGTGCTTCATGGGCGATGCCGTTGAAAGTGGTGAAACAAGGTCCTTGGGGTCCTGGGTGTCGTAGCGCCACTGGCCGCTTGCAAAATAGAAAAAAGAGGTGCCGTTCTGCTGTCTGGGCGGTCTTTGCCAGTCAAGACCAAAGGCCACCTGGGACCAGGCCGCAAGGGGCCGGACCTTTTCCTGACCCACATAGTGGGCCCAGCCGCCGCCGTTGACCCCCTGGCAGCCGCAAAGGGTGGTCAGGTTGATGATGGTTCGATAGATCATGTCGCTGTGGAACCAGTGGTTGGTGCCGGCACCCAGAAAGATCATGGATTTACCGTGAGTTTTAGCGGCATTATCGGCAAATTCCCGGGCCACCCGGATGGCATCGGCCGCAGGAACCCCGGTGATGGCCTCCTGCCAGGCAGGGGTATAGGGCTTAGGATCATTGTAATCTGTCGGATAATCAGTTCCATTGTGAAAGGGCTTGGACGGTGCATCTTTTGGTAAGACGCCAAGCTGGGCTGTGAGCAGATCAAAAACCGTGACTGTGATGAGTTCGCCCGAATCTGTTTTTACGATTTTAAAGGGAACGAGACCCTTTTTAGAACCTGCCTTTTCGCCCTCAAATATTGGAAAGGATACCTCCCGCCAACCATCCTCGAGATCCTTGAGACTGAGCTTCGGGGTGACAGGTTCACCGTCATCCTCGAGTTTCAGGTTCCAGCGTCCGCTCTGGTGCCACCGGAATCCGATGCTGCCGTTGGGGATCTTAAACTCTTTGCTCTCCTCGTCGACAATCACCGTTTTCCAGTCGGCGTTGTTTACCTTCACACCGAGATCTGAGGCCCTCAGAAATCGGCCCGGGGTAAACACTCCGTTCTTTTCGTTCAATACCACCACAAAGGGTAAATCCGTGTATTGCCGGGCGTAGTCGAGGAAGTAGGGCACTGGGTTTTCGATGTAAAATTCCTTTATAATCACGTGGGTCATGGCCATGGCCAGGGCCCCGTCGGTTCCAGCCTTTGCCGGCAGCCAGGTGTCGGCGAACTTTACATATTCGGCATAGTCGGGAGCCACGGCCGCAACCCTAGCTCCCCGGTATCGGGCCTCGGTGAAAAAATGGGCGTCCGGGGTGCGGGTCATGGGCAGGTTGGTGCCCCACACGATGAAATAGGTTGATTCGTACCAGTCGGCACTTTCGGGCACATCGGTCTGCTCGCCCCATATTTGGGGCGATGCCGGCGGCAGGTCGCAGTACCAGTCGTAAAAGCTGATCATCGAAGCGCCGATGAGGGATAGAAAGCGTGAACCTGAGGCGTAACAGACCATGGACATGGCCGGGATGGGTGAGAATCCGAAGATGCGGTCAGGACCATATTTTTTTATGGTGTGGATCAAGCCTGCGGCGATCATGGTGGCGGCCTGGTCCCAGGTGCCCCTCACAAAAC
>Ga0265295_1002081_pt1 | contig 33001 bp, 33 predicted proteins | sample Munlansysbiofilm_FD_192503 | JGI IMG/M metagenome (GOLD analysis project Ga0265295, IMG submission 192503) | Leachate microbial communities from a municipal landfill in Southern Ontario, Canada - Methane capture system biofilm | ecosystem: Engineered > Solid waste > Landfill > Unclassified ... | reverse complement strand
TCATTCTTTTTTAATCTACTTATGTGCGCCCATAGCTCAATTGGATAGAGTGCCTGGCTTCGAACCAGTAGGTTGGGGGTTCGAGCCCCTCTGGGCGTACCATAAACGTGCTTAAACAGTCATTCGTGGCTGTTTTTTATTTTACCAAAAGTTCGTTTTAACCAATTTGTAACCAGTTGCCGGGTCATCGGCACTAATATCGGTATCGTAAATAGCATCTATTAAGGATGCTGTTTTTACTTTTTGCTTTTCCAGTACATGGGTATAGGTTCCCAAGGTGACATTGATGTTGCTGTGTCCCAATAACTCCTGGACTGTTTTGGCCGGTTCACCCAATTCAAAGAGGCGTGTCGCATAGGTGTGGCGCAAGTCGTGAAAGGTTTTTTCTTCAATCCCAATCTTCTTATAAACTCTTTTTAATTCTCTCAGCACATTGTGCGAATCCATCGGCTTGTTGACGATGTTTCCGAATACCAATGTTTCATTGGTTTGAATGATCCCAATTTTTAGTAACTCCTCTTTTTGATAACGCAGATGCGCCAATAAGATATTTTTCGTACGCATCGCCATCGGCAGGATGCGATTTGATTTTTCAGTCTTGGTGTTGGTTGTAAAATTCACCGGCTTATTAGTATTGATATCTTGCACGCAGCTGTGGTTCTTGTTGATGCGGATCGTCATTTCATAAAAATCGATATCCTGCCAGGTCAATGCGAATAATTCACCCTGTCGTATCCCAGTATCCAGGGCGGTGTTAAATAAAGCAGTATATTTATGATCAGCAATCGCTTTGACAAAGATACGATGTTCTTCTAGTGTCAACGGCTTTATTTTCTTATGGGTATGTTCAACCTGACTGAGATCCTTGGGGATTTTGACAAATTCTGCGAAGTTACGCAGGATTAATCCGTTATGGAAAGCATAACGCACACAGGGTTTAATCAGCTTGTGAATATTTTTGACAATGCTCTCGCCACTGCTTTCAAATTTTTCATTATAAAAATTCTGCAGATCAGCCGTCACAATTTTTTGCAGCGGGATTTTACCAAAATAAGAATCTTCGATGTGTTTCTTGTAGAGTGTATCGTATCTCTTTTTTGTGCTAGGCTTTTTATCGACCAAATGGACAGAATAAAGCCAGTTTTTGAAATACGCAACGTACGTTACTGAATCTTCTGAAACCCCCGCATTTTCCATTTGTAGAAAATCCTGGTGTTTCTTTTTTAATTCCTTGAGAGTTGACCCATAAATTGTTTTAGTATGCTTTTTTAAAACCGTGTCCCAGTGCCGATAACGAAAATATAATTTGTTGTGGATCGTAACCTTATCATATTTCATTGTCCCGTCCTCCTTTGTTACCTCTATTATAACACGAAACGTGTTGTTGGTAAATAAAAAATTGACGAAACGTGTTGCAAAATCACACGAAACGTGTATAATGAATTTATGTTTTGAAGGAGGTGAATCATGAATAGTGAAAAAATTGGCAAGCTTCTAACGACGTTGAGAGGCGAGAAGGCGCTGCGTGATATCGCTGCTGAATTGGGATTAAGCCCAGCGGCGATCCGCCAATATGAATCCGGTAACCGGATACCCAGGGATGACATCAAAGAAAAGATTGCGAAATTGTATAACAAAACGGTTCAAGAAATATTTTACAGCGAATAGATTATGGGGTTCAAAAATTGATTGAAGCGAGGTTGAAAAAATGATACCAAATATTGTCACCACCAAAGAAGCCTGCAAAATTCTAAAAATCGGCCGGACGTCGCTGAATAATATTCTGCTGACGGATCCGACCTTTCCGGCAGTGCAGGCCGGCGCCAATTGCAAGTGGCTGATCAATGCCGACCGGCTGGATCAATGGCTGATGCGAAGAGGCCAAAAACATGCTGGTGTGAAAAATGGTTTGGAACTTGAAATGTAGGAAGCGGCCGCCGATCAGATCACACAGGTAGCCGGATGAAGGTAAATTTTGTTTCAGAAATCACCGCTTTCTATCGCTGGCTCAAAAGCAGGCATCTTTCCAATAACGCCCAGCTGCTCTGGTTTCATTTATTTTGTTACTGGAATGAAGCGGGTTTTCCGGATTGGCTGCAAGTAGACACCCTGCGAATGATGGGCATGGTTCAAATGAAATCAAAGAATACTTTAATTCGGGCCAGGGATGAACTGATTAACGCTGGCTTGCTGACCGTGGCCAAAGGCAAACACAAGGCTCCCAATAAATACCAGTTTGTTTTATTTGACGGTTCAAATCGCTGTGGTTCAAATTTTGAACCGCAAACGGGTTCTAAAACGGGTTCTAAAATGGGTTCTAAAACGGGTACCGAAACGGGTCGCTTATATAAACTAAACCAAACAAAAGCAAATTCTAAAAAAGAGAAAACAGCATACGGCGAGTTTGGCAATGTTTTATTGACGATCGATGAGGTCGCAAAGCTTCAAGCCGATCATCCCGATTCCTGGGAGGAATTGATCAGGCGGCTGGACATCGGAAAAGAAAGCAAGGGCTATCAGTATTCAAATGATTATGCGGCGTTGCTCACCTGGATTGACAAGGATGAGCGGGAAAAAACCGAACAGGCTTTTCAGGAGCTGATGGCGGATCTGTATTGATAAAATTTGAAGGAGACAAAGCAGATGATTTTTAGTTATTTAAGTGCATTATTATTGGGCTTGTTAGTGGGGATTGTTGTCGGCCAGACGGTCGACATCAAGCGGAGGATAAAATGACGAAAGCAGAACATAACAAGATACTCGAAGAACTGTTAGCCCAGGTACCGCTGGCGAATGTTAGAGACGATGTGATTTTGATGTCACAGATGATGGCAGCCGATTTCCAGATCGGGCTGATGCAAAAATTGGTTGCCCGACTTTCGCCAAGGCATCAGGCATACCAGGGATTAAAAGCGCAGGTTGGTAAGGCTGTCGCAGATTTGCAAAAATTGTGAGGTGACGAATGGAGATCAATAAGAGTTTATTAATTGAACGATTGCCGCGACACAATAAGTTGACAACGGTTAGCCGATCCGTGGGAGCAGACACGAAAATTAAAAACCAGCATCGAGCACGGATCACATATTTGGCCAAGCGTGTCAAAGATCTACAGTTAGAATATGCCCAGCTGATCAAGATCGCAAAGACCGATCGGTTAAAATTTGCAAGACTAAAAAATGATGGCCGTGAACCGCGTAACATTACTGCCAATGCGAAGACAAAAAATGTTGTCATACTGGAAGAGCTTATTAAGCAGCTGCAGCAAGAGGTGCAAAGAAAAGGTGAAGACACCGAAATGAGAGTAAAAGCATTTCAGGATGCGATCCGTGAAGACAAAAAATGCAACTATGATTTGTCCCAAAAGATTGCCGCTTTGGAGCAGGAAAATAAAAAACTGTTAAAACTATTGGGGGTTGCAAACTTGGAGGGTAACGGATGGAATTGACATTATCGACAGAACGAATCAAAGAGATCCTCGAAGCGGCTGGGTATGCGCCCAAGCCCGAAGAGGTGCTGGTTTATGCCCGACATAACTGTCATGACATCAAAATTGTTGAAGGAATTTTCGGTGGCCATGTCTTTAAAACCAACGGCTGGTTGCTGTCGCTATTAGATAAAGCGATGGCAAGATCAAGGGCGAAATAGATCAGCCAGAACCTTGAACGACGGCATCGAGGTTTTGGAAGCGATGGCAGAGCTATTAAAAAAAATTTTTTGAAGGAGGATAGCAAATTTTATGACAGCGGAATTATTTTTAGTAACAAATGAGGCGGTGCTGAGCTGATGAGTGACAGCATTCGTTTTAGCATCCCGGGCCCGCCGATGGGCAAAGGCCAGACCCGCTTATCAAAAGGCGGCTTTGATTTTACGCCGGAGCATATCCTTGACTATGAAAACCGCGTGAAGAACGTCTGCATCGAAAAGTGTCAACAGCGACAGGCCAATTATGGCGGCCAGGTGGCGGTCGATATCACCGCCTTCTATGCGATTCCCTCTTCCTGCAGCGAAAAGAAACAAGCAGAAATCCGCAACGGTGCCCGACCGGTCAAGAAGCCGGATCTGGATAACATTGCCAAAATTATTTTAGATGCCCTGAATCATGTGGCCTGGCAGGATGACAAGCAGGTGGTGTGTATGGTGTTAACCAAAAAATACGCCGCGGTGCCCTGTGTATCAGTGGGGGTTCATTATTTGGAGTAATGAAGGTGACGGATGACGGTATATTTAAAGATTAACAAAATTATTTTCAATGAGACCCACTGGCCAACAGATGACCGGCAAAAAGGGATCTTGATCGCTTCCGATGCCTTTCCAAAAGCAGTGCGATATGTGATCAAAGCGGATTCGCTGATTATTCTCAGCGGCAACAATGGTGTGTTCTGTTTTGATATCGATAAGGGCGAACTATTTTTAGGCGAAGTTTTGGAGATCGTCAAATGTTATCGCAATAATTAATAAAAGCGACCGTTTTAATCAGCGCAACAGGGGTCCAGCGGAACGGCTGGCGTTAATGTTTTAATGTTCAACCCGGTTTAATATACCGGGAGCAGCACTTTGGTTTTTGACACGGCAAAAAAACTTTCGTTTTCATTTGCTTTTGATTACGGCCGGATCATTTTGTATTTCGATAGGTGATTCGTGCCATTGCTAATGACAGTAGTCGATCATTTAAAATGATTGATGCACCTTGCAAATTTAACTTCGTTTGAGCCGGGAAACCGGGATCGCAAAAGCGAAAACTATTATTAGTTCGGGTGGAGCGTTAGCGAAGCCCGCACGCAGGCGGTGCAGTGATGCCAGTCACGATCGCCTGGGGAGCCTCCGGCATGAAGCCGGTGGCGGGGTCGGTCAACGCAGTTAAGGGGCGGCTTGCCGTCCCGAAGCTATAGGCCAACCCAGACCTATTAGCAAGCCGCTCGCTCTGGCCGGCAGGCCAGGACGAAGGCGGAAAGCGACACAATCAGTAGTTCGGGTGGAGCGTTAGCGAAGCCCGCACGCAGGCGGTGCAGTGATGCCAGTCACGATCGCTCGGGGAGCCTCCGGCATGACGCCGGTGGCGGGGTCGGTCACCGCAGTTAAGGGCGTCGGGGTGAGGTTGGCGAAGCTCCGCCACCGAAGCCGGACGACCGGAGCCCCAGGCCAACCCAAACGTAATGGTCAGCCATTCGCGCTGCCGATAAAGGCAGGGCGAGGGCGACACCGGTGCAGCAGCAGTAGCGCTGGCGCAGCCAGTGCGCAGGATCGACGCAGTTGAAGAGGCCGCAAACAAAGCCACGGCTTGTGGCCGGGGCGGTGCTTGAAGCAGAAAAGTAAGGGCGTCGGGGTGAGGTTGGCGAAGCTCCGCCACCGAGGCCGGACGCCCGGAGCCCAAGGCCAACCCAAACGTAATGGCCAGCCGTTCGCGCTGCCTATAAAGGCAGGGCGAGGGCGATACCGGTGCAGCAGCAGTAGCGCTGGCGCAGCCAGTGCGCAGGATCGTCGCAGTTGAAGAGGCCACAAACAGAGCCACGGCTTGTGGCCGGGGCGGTGCTTGAAACAGATAAGTAAGGGCGTCGGGGTGAGGTTGGCGAAGCTCCGCCACCGAAGCCGGACGACCGGAGCCCAAGGCCAACCCAAACCTAATGGCCAGCCGTTCGCGCTGCCTATAAAGGCAGGGCGAGGGCGATACCGGTGCAGTTGTAGTAGCGCTGGCGTAAGCCAGTGCGCAGGATCGACGCAGTTGAAGAGGTCAAAAAACAAAGCCACGGCTTGTGGCCGGGGCGGTGCTTGAAGCAGAAAAGTAAGGGCGTCGGGGTGAGGTTGGCGAAGCTCCGCCACCGAAGCCGGACGCCCGGAGCCCAAGGAAACCCCAGACGTAATGGCCAGCCGTTCGTTCTGCCTATAAAGGCAGGGCGAGGGCGATACCGGTGCAGCAGCAGTAGCGCTGGCGCAGCCAGTGCGCAGGATCGTCGCAGTTGAAGCGGCCGCAAACAAAGCCACGGCTTGTGGCCGGGGCGGCAGTAAGAAGACTAAAGTAATGGTAGCCTTGCCGCAGCGAAAGGGCAACGACAGCGGAGGCATGGCGCACGGTCAGTGGCAGTTTTGATCAGCGACGAACAGAGCCCCGGGCGTTAGCCGGGGGCGTGGGAAGCGGTCAAAACCGACACAATCAGCAAAAAACACGCTTTTAAAAGAATCGTCAAAAAATGGGTAGAAATTGTAATAGAAACTAAATTTGGATACCAGATTGAAAGGGGTAACAGATGGCATTACGTTTTTTAAAAAAAATATTTTCGGGTAAAAAAGAGACACCACCGATTGGTTCGATTGCTTGTCAGGATGATTGTTATATTTGCGGGTTGATCATGGCCGATGGTTCAGTTGAAGGTGATAAATATAATCACGGCAAGCTCATTGCCAGTGGGCGCTTTTTAGACGGTCGCCTGCATGGCCAAGGCAAACACTACAATGAGGGTCGCATCATGTGTGAAGGCAACTTCATCGATGGCCATCTTTCCGGAGAAGGCAAAATGTATTCGCACTTTGGTCACGTCATCTATGAGGGCACTTTTGCTAAAAAACCGAATGACTATGGATCGGCCTATCATGGGCAGGGACGGGAATATGGTTACAAAACCGGGGCGTTACTATATGAGGGCGATTTTTTTTACAACCACTGGCGCGGCCACGGCAGAGAATATTATCCTGATGGTCAGCTCCGTTATGAGGGCGAATTTCTTGACAACTTCTGGCATGGTCAGGGGCAACATTATGATCAAAACGGCAAACTGGTTTATGCTGGAGATTTTACCGGGGTGACGTTATCTTACGACCGATAATCAAAATCAATACCAGGTTCGTGAGCCGATCCCTGCTTTCCCTCTGCGATCGCGCAGGCTTATTATAAACCAGCGGGATTGAAAAAATAAATACGAAGCGGCGACGCTGCGACCACGCCCCCGGCAATTTTTAAAAAAGAAGAATTGCCCGGGGCTTACTTTTTTGGCTGGCAATACGTTGGCGGGGGTTTGGCACCGTGGTCGCTATCGCTCTCACCGTGCCGTCATCAGTTTATCCTGCTACCCACGCCCCCGGCTTCACGCCCGGGGCTTTGTTCGTTGTGGCCACCACTGCCGTCGACCGTGCGCCCTGGTCTTCGCTGTCGCTTTGCTATCGCTGCGCCCAAGGCTAACTAAACGATCCGCACCGTCCCCGCCACCGGCTTCACGCCGGAGGCTCCCCAGGCGGCATTGGCTGGCATAACCGAGACCGTCTGCGTGCTGTCTACGCTATCGCTCCGCCAGAACTAATGATAGGTTACGCTTTCCGCTTTCGTTCTGCCCGGCTTGGCAGAGCGAAAGCGGCTTGCCAATACGTTGGGGTTCGCTTGGGGCTCCGGGTCGGCCGGCCTCCGCCGCCGGCGCACCGTCGACTACCCCCGGCCGCCCCTTAACTGCGTTGTTCTTACCCACGCCCCGAGCTTCTCGCCGGGGCTCTGTTCGTGGCCTCTTCGACTGCGACGATCCTGCGCGCTGGCTGCACCAGCGCTACTACCACTGCACCCGTGTCGCCCTCGCCCTGCCCGAACGAGCAGGTCGAGCGGCTGGCCATTACGTCGGGGTTATCCTGTGGCTCCGGGTGTCCGGCCTCCGCTGGCGGCGCCCCGCCAACTCGCCCCGACGCCCTTAACTGCGGTGACCGTCCCCGTCGCCGGCGTCATGCCGGAGGCTCCCCAGGCGATAGCGGCTGATATTACTGCACCGCCTGCGTGCAGGCTTCGCTACCGCTACGCCCGAACTACTGATCGTTGTCGTTTTCCGCCTTCGTCCTGGCCTGCTGGCCAGAGCGAGCGGCTTGCCATTACGTTTGGGGTGAACCTGGGGCTCCGGGCCGTCCGGCCGGCGCTGGCGGACAGCCGCCAACCTCGCCCCTATTTATTTTATGATCGTGTAATTTTATGGCCACCTTCGGTGGTTTTTTTTATTTAAAATAAAATCATGTCACACTGTTTGCCACATATTGACAAGCTTTTGAAAGATTGCTACTATTAAATTAAAGTCATCTTTAATTTAATGAAAGATGAATCACTGATTAAAAATTATGATGGAACAGCACCTGTAATTGTTCGAAAGCTTCAAAAAACGCATAAAAGGAGGAGGAATTTGTGAGAAAAAGTGTTCAAAAGTTGTCGGTATTGTTGTTGGCTTTAGTGCTTATTGTTGGGTTGATCCCGGCCAGTGTGTCAGCTGCAACAAACCCAAGTGTGTCTTATCGTACCCATGTGCAGAATGAAGGATGGCAGGATTGGAAAAAAGATGGCACGATGAGCGGGACATCAGGTAAGGGGTTTCGTTTAGAGGGAATCGAAGCCAAGCTGGATACCCAAGGCTATGATCTGGGGATCAATTACCAGACCCACATCCAGAATATTGGCTGGGAAGCTGATACAGAAAGAGGTTGGAAGTCAAATGGAACCATGAGCGGTACTGAGGGTCTTGCATATCGTTTGGAGGCCATTCAAATTAAATTGACCGGGGCGGATGCGGATAAGTTTGATGTTTATTATCAGGTTCATGCCCAGAATATGGGTTGGCTCGGTTGGGCTAAAAATGGCGAATCAGCAGGGACTGCTGGTTTTGGTTATCGGCTTGAAGGAATCCGGACCGTGATTGTGCCTGCTGGATCGGCAGCGCCTGAGGGTACAATTGATAGAGAAGAACCTTTTTATGAAAATTCAGCAGCGCCATTTTCAGCTATTCTGCAGGAATACAAAATAGCTGAAGATAGCGGATATGCCGCTGACACGGTTTGGAATTTGCCAAATGTGAATAAGGAACTGGCATCGAGTTCTTATAAAAAGAACTTATACTACATGGTTGAAGACATATCAGGCGATGCAATACCTGAATTAGTGATTTCAATGTACGATCCAAGATATCAAAGTATTGTCCATCCCAATGGTTTTCAGATTTATGATATGTACAGATTAAACAATGGTATTCCTGAGCGAATATTTGACATCCGGTCAATGGGTTATCGGGCGATTTATACCATTTGTGAAAATAATATAATTCGTTGTTATGGCAGCGGTGGGGTAAATAGCCACAATGAAAAATTCTATTTACTTAATGGGTCTAATGCATCGACAATTCTAACAATAACTTTTGATAAGCCCTATTATACGCTAAACGATGCTAAGAATTTAAATCGCATGATAACCAAAGATGAGGCCGATAAAATAATTAACAGCTACAAACAGAAAACGGATATCAATTGGATCGCATTTTAGTAAATGCAAAGGTTTTGACCATTGGATGGCGGTTGTACCTGAAATGGAGTGTAAGTGAACCGGCCGAGTTATATGACAGTGCAGGTCAATTGATTGAAACGCTCCCAATTGCCCGGGGCTTACTTTTTGTCCTGGCTTGACGGTTGCGGGCTTTGGCACCGTGGTCGCTATCGCTCTCACCGTGCCTACTAAAGTTTAACCCTCTTCCCCACATCCCCGGCTCCCCGCCCGGGGCTTTGTACAACGTGGCCACCACTGCCGTCGACCGTGCGCCCTCCCTTCGCTGTCGTTGCCCTTTCGCTGCGGCAAGGCTACCACTAATTTAATCTTTTTGCCGCCGCCCCCGGCTTCATGCCGGAGACTTAGTTCACCCGTGGCTTTTACCGCCGTTTTGCCCCAAGCCCAGTCTCCGCTCACGCTGCGACAGGGCTATATCAACGTTCCTCTTCGCGCCTTCGTCCTGGCCTGCCGGCCAGAGCGAGCGGCTTGCCAATACGTTTGGGGTTCGCTGCTGGCACCGGGTCGGCCAGCCTCCGCCGCCGGCGCACCGTCGACTACCCCCGGCCGTCCCTTACGGCGGTGTTCGACCAGCGCCGCCGGCTTAATGTCTCCATTGGCTTTTACTGCCGTGATGGCTTGCGCCCAGTCGCCGCTTCGCTGCGACTGGGCTATATCCACGTTCCTCTTTTCGCCTTCGTCCTGGCCGGTTGGCCTGGTGGCCAGAATTTTGGTCTTAAATAATGGTTTTCTTTGACATATGTCAAGAATATGATGAACTTTAATAAAATATTATGATTTGAGCTAAAATTTATATGTTATTTAGATTTACAGTTGCCATAGAATAGGTTTATACTTAAATTAAACTTAATTTTAAAGGAGAAAGTTATGGCTGTTCAAGCAGTAATTACAACAATATTGTGCTGGACATTTCTATCGGAATGTTCAGTGCCAGATGATATTAATGGGTTTTTAATAGATGGTGAAAAAGCAATTGCGGCTTATAAAACATATTGTGACAATGCAATTTTCACGAATAAGCGCATCATCGTACGGGAAGCACAGGGGCTGACCGGTAAAAAGTTGAATGTTAATATCTTGCCATATTCATCAATCGTTATGTGGTCAACTGAAAATGTCGGTAAGAAAGTTGATTGTAATACTGAAGCGGAGTTGTGGACAAATGTAGGTCGCATTCAAATCAATCTGAAAAAAGGCGTTGATAAAGAGAAGTTTGATAAGCTAATGGCAAATGTAGTTCTTTGAAATCGTTTAGAAGTTTGAGGTGTGGATTGGTAGTGTCAGACTAAATTGACAGGTTAATGATCAGCTAAAACGGCAATGGTAGCTGCCTAATTATTCAGGGCGTGGTTTGTGTGAGCAAAGTAATCGATGGTAAATATTAAAGGAACAATGAGAGGGCGTAGGTTATGGAAGAAAAATTTACATTTTTAAAAGAAGAATGGTTTATGTGGTTGATGTTGGTAATTTTTGCACCGGTCGGAATATTTCTGATGTGGAAATACAATCAAAAGTTTAAAGATGAAAAAAAATTCATAATTGCTGGAATTTTTTTGGTGATATTTGTTTTAATTTGGTTTCCGTTGTTGGGGAATAGTCAAAGTAAAGCGAATGAACCAACAGCAGAACAAATAGCGGCTGATAATCTACAAGTGGTACAATCAGTTGAGAAAAAGATTAATGCATTTCGTGAGCCTGGAACAGTAACGGTTGAAAGCTTAGAAAAATTCAAGATAGCAAAAAATGCGTACAACGGTTTGTCGAGTGAGCAAAAAGGTATGTTATCATTCGAAACTTTAAAAATTTTAGTTTACGCTGATGACAACGCTACAATTCTTGAGAATAAAGCCAAAGAGGAAAAAGCAGCGGCCGATAAGGTGACAGCGGATAAAGCAGCGACGGATAAGGCCGCTGCTGATCAGGCAGCAGCAGAAAAAGCAGCAGCGGATAAGGCGGCAGCGGATCAGGCGGCGGCTGAGAAAGCGGCGGCGGAAGCAGCGAAGCCAAAACAAATTTTAGGTTCGTCTCAGGAACAGGTTAAGGAATTGCTTAAAGCATACAAAATTAATACGGCATACCAAAATAATGTAGATCCCAATGCCATAAAGTTCGAAGGTAAAGATTTAATCATTGTTATCGAATTTGACAGCAATGGATTGGCAGAGGGAGTCATATACATCAGTGGTGATGGGGCCTATAGTGGTAAAGGTTCCTACGTGGATCTCAATTATGATAAAATTATCAGTTTTGCTACTGGTGGTGGTAATTACCCCATAGCGAATAATGTCAACCCTGACGTCGGCTTCGAATATCCGACTGAGATTTATATTGGAACAATGCATCGTTAGACAAGTAGTGAATGTCTATAAATTATAATTGTGATCAATTAAAAAATAGTTTAATTAGAGCAAGTGAGGTGTGAATATGAAAGCAAATGTGAAATTTTGTTCAAAATGCGGGTATCCCGCTGATGATATGAAATTCTGCTCAAATTGTGGTAATGCATTGGATAATAACAATATTATAACGAGCGAGCAGGTTGAACAGGGGAAAACAACGTTACCCGTTGTAAATCATTCGCAGCAGAAAAAAGAAGGCAGTGTTTTTAAAAGTCTTATTTCGCTGGTGTTTTGGGGTTTTATTCTTTGGTTGATAGTTCCGATTTTCCTGGGTAATTTAGGGATTGGAAGTTCAACAAAAAGTGAAACGACTGAGCGAACGGCTGATAATGCTATTGTTCAGGAAAATAGTCAAGAGTCTTCAAGTAGCACCGTTACAACGAGCAGCATATCAATGGGCCAGAAAAATGCATTAGGTAAAGCTGCATCGTATTTGGATTTTGCGGCTTTTTCATACAGTGGTTTAATTGAGCAGTTAAAGTATGAAGGCTTTTCAGACGAAGACGCAACCTATGCAGCAGATAATTGCGGAGCTGACTGGAATGAACAAGCATCAAAAAAGGCAAAGTCATATTTAGAGTTCACATCATTCTCGCGGGCGAGCTTAATTGATCAATTATTGTATGAAGGTTTTACCAGCGATCAAGCCGAGTATGGTGCTACGTCGGTTGGTTATTGAAGTAGAATGAATATAGCAGCCTTATGGATGTCCAGGCAGGTCATTTAAAATAAAAATAGGCGCCAGCTATTTTTTGCAATTGAAGGAGGAATCTATGAATAAATGTGGTAATTGTGGTTGTGAGTTTGAGGGTAATTTTTGCATTGAATGTGGCACAAAGTATATTGGTGTTGTTGAGAAGAATGAGACAATACAGTCATTTAATTATACGAAAGACGTAAAGAAAGATAGTTTGAAAAAATTATTAAAATGGAGTTTGTTCAGTTTAGAGTTGTTTATTTTCTTGATTTCAGCATTCTTTTTTTTAGCACTCAATGCTGACCTCGAGGCGCTTAATTCTCCGTTAACTGCCGTATTGCCGCTGCTTCTTTTAGTTTTGGTTAATATAGGTTTTATTATTTTGTGCAAATGTGCATTCGACTGGGATAAAGACAAACTTGATAAAAGAAAACTATATATCGCCGGTACAATTTTGATAACAGCTATAATTCTTATACCAATAATAAGAGCTATCAATATAAGTTTATGGAATGTCTAGCGCCACAAGTATTTCGTACAAATATTAATTTGAAACGAAGAAGGAATGGGCTATTTAAACCTATCCAAGGACGGATCGCTGTTTGACAAGTGTATTGTGGCTGTGCAGAGAGGGTTTGTGCTAAATTATGATGCGCAGTGCCTGCGCCCCCGGTATTCTTCTAGTCGCCACCGGCTAGTCATGTCGTTTTTATCACTCATATTCTCAAACAAAAAAACACATCGAACTTGATGTGTTTAAAAGTGTTTTTTGAAAACTTAAAAATCAGTAATTGGTAAATATATAGAACATAAATATAACAATAGCAAAGCCTGAAATCGAAATAATATCTTTGATATTAAATTGTTGACGCGTTGAAGAGGTCATATAAAAAATGATACCAAATACTGATGATACTAAAGCCCACAATTTAAAAATGAAAAAATCACCAGCGTAGAAAAAACCAACGAAGGTACCAATGGCAAAGATAACTGCTGCTATGTAAGAACCATTTTTTTCATTTGATTTATGTGTTACTATCCCAATTATACCGGCAATTAGAAAACAAAAAGAAATGATATAACCAAACAGTCCACCTGAATAATAAATAAAAGAAATACCCGATTGTAAAAATATAATTAATGATAAAACAATTGAAATAATTCCAATAGTTAGTTTAGCCTCTTTCATATTATAAACACCTCACAAATCATGTTTTGCAGTTTGCTATTAACGTATGTCTGCATAATTTATTGTACTATAAAACCAGTAGTTATTGAAAATTATTTTAGAATTATATTGTTAATACCCCGCCAACTGGAACGGACTAGGTCGTTTTTTTATTTATTTTGAAGTGAGGTTTACTATCAGTGTGCCTTTGACCTCAATTGTATTACCGTTAACAAAGGTGGCGTTTTTATAGGTTGGAATACTGTATCCGCCGTCAACTCCCATGATTTCATTTACGATACCAGGATTACCAAAGAAATTTCCGCTTCCGGATATTGCTGTAATATCGTATTTTCCCGGTGGTACGTCAGTCCCCACGGTATAAACGCCGGCACTCAAATCAATTGAAACTGTTGCAGGGGCTTGTTCTGCCACCGGCGGAGTGGTCGCTGTTTCAAACTTTTTCAACTTTACCTTTCCATCTTCCATGTATTGTAGAATCATTGTGCCATCCACCAGGTCATAATAATAGGTGATCTGCTCCCCAGATTCTTTTGTTAGAAATAAGTTACCATTTTTATCAACTGCATAGGTCCCGGTCAGTATGGTGATCTGTTTATTTTGAGCAACCTTCGCATCCAAAACATAGGTACCATTATCTTCAAATTTGAGGGTGAAATACTCAAAATATTCATTTCCCGCATAGTTATCACCACTCAGCATCCAGCTACCACTTAGACGTTGATCAAGAAATGTGCCATCGCCAACCGTATCAGCTACCACGGTCTTTTCTACCGTAAACGGAGCCACAACAGCTGCGATAAGGTGAGGGATCATGAAAAACATATATAAGCAAACAATAACAGTCAAGACGATTTTAGATTTTTTCTCAAATTCGTAACTGATCCATAACAAAGTAATCCCGATTGGTGGCAATACCAACAATGCAATTATGACAAACCAATTATCTAGCCAAAAAGGCACTTTTGTATTTTCTTCCATAACAATTTACCTCCGATTTTTTATGCTAAGTTTATTATACGTTCATCAGAAAAGGATTGCAATTAAATATTTCATACGACTCAACTCTTTGTTCGTAGCGAGAACTGTGATGCTATTTTTTATAGTTTAAAATTTTTAGGAAGATTGAAATGATCATCTTTTATGCATATGAACTTTTATGAGGTTGATTTCCCAGGCGACAGTAGCTGAATCACCGTGGAGCCAGTGTGGTGTTTAAGCTAACACTTTGCTAGAATTACTGTTAGTTTTTATTTTCCGCATTCGTCCTGGCCTGCCGGCCAGAGCGATCGGCTTGCCAATACGTTTGGGGTTCGCCTGGGGCTCCGGGCCGGCCGGCCTCCGCCGCCGGCGCACCGGCGACTACCCCCGGCCGGCCCTTACGGCGGGGTGCGATCAACGCCGCTGGCGTCACGCCGGGCTTTGTTCGTGGCGGCTCGTTGACTGGCTGCAAATTAATGAATAAAAAGAACAACCGTGGCGTAAAATATAATTACCGTTAGCAATTTGATTCACAGTGGCGTATAATAAAAGCATCTAACACTAACTGGAGGTATTCACATGACAAGTGCAGCACAACGCGCTGAATTACAATCACAAATCTGGAAAATAGCCAATGATGTCCGTGGCTCGGTCGACGGCTGGGATTTTAAGCAATATGTTTTAGGAACGCTCTTTTATCGTTTTATCAGCGAGAATTTTTCCAGCTATATTGAAGCGGGTGATGAAAGCGTCAACTATGCAGAACTGCCGGATGCTATTATCACCAAAGAAATTAAAGACGATGCCATTAAAACAAAAGGTTACTTCATCTATCCAAGTCAGTTATTTGCCAATATTGAAAAGACAGCCAATACCAATGAAAGTCTGAATACCGATTTAGCGGCGATTTATTCGGCCATTGAAAGTTCCGCCAATGGTTATCCATCGGAAATGGATATTAAAGGTCTATTCGCAGATTTTGACACGACCAGCAATCGTTTGGGTAATACCGTCAAGGATAAAAACACTCGTTTGGCGGCTGTCATTAAAGGCGTTGCCGGCCTTAATTTTGGTGAGTTTGAAGATAACCACATTGACCTTTTTGGTGATGCTTATGAATTTTTAATCTCCAATTATGCGGCCAATGCCGGTAAATCTGGCGGTGAATTTTTCACCCCCCAGTCTGTCTCTAAACTGATTGCCCAATTAGCCATCCACAAGCAAACCAGCATTAATAAAATATATGACCCGGCCGCCGGTTCGGGTTCACTTTTATTACAAGCAAAAAAACAATTTGATGCCCATATTATCGAAGATGGTTTTTATGGCCAGGAGATCAACCACACCACCTATAACCTTGCCCGGATGAATATGTTTTTGCATAATGTCAACTACGATAAGTTTAATATGGCTTTAGGCAATACGCTTTTAGACCCCCGCTTTGGTGATGAAAAACCCTTCGATGCGATTGTCTCCAATCCCCCTTATTCCGTCAACTGGATTGGCAGCGATGACCCAACCCTGATTAATGATGAGCGCTTTGCCCCGGCCGGCGTATTAGCGCCAAAATCTAAAGCCGATTTTGCCTTTGTCCTCCATGCCCTTTCTTATCTTTCCAGCAAGGGCCGGGCGGCCATCGTCTGTTTCCCGGGTATTTTTTACCGGGGTGGTGCCGAACAGAAAATCAGAAAGTATCTGATCGATAATAACTTTGTCGAAACGGTTATATCACTGGCCCCCAACCTTTTTTTCGGAACGTCAATCGCGGTTAATATTCTGGTGCTTTCTAAACACAAGCCCGATAATAAAACCCAGTTTATTGATGCCAGTGGTGAAGATTTTTATAAAAAGCAAACCAATAATAACATCCTCACCGAAGCCCACATTGAGCAGATTATGCAACTATTTGACAGCAAAGAAGCGGTTGACTATGTTGCAAAAACCGTTGATTATGATGACATCGTTAAAAATGATTACAACCTCTCGGTGTCTTCCTATGTGGAAGCCAAAGACACCAGGGAGGTCATTGATATTAATGAGCTGAATGCCGAAATAAAAACGACGGTCGCCAAGATCGATAAGCTGCGGGCGGCGATTGATGAGATTATTGAGGAAATTGAATTATGATGAAGCCAGATTTTATGGAGAAATTGCTGGATGGGGTTGAGGTTGAGTGGTTGCCATTGGGAAAGGTGGCAAGGTTTCGTCGTGGTTCATTCCCTCAACCTTATGGTAAAGTTGAATGGTACGACGGTGAAGGTGCAATGCCTTTTGTTCAAGTAGCCGATGTTGGTGAAGATATGCGACTTGTCCAAAACACAAAAAATAAAATCTCGAGAATAGCACAACCTAAAAGTGTGTTTGTGCAAGAAGGTACTGTCATTGTAACTTTGCAAGGTAGTATAGGTCGAATCGCTATTACACAATACGACTGCTATGTAGATAGAACCCTTGCGATTTTCGAGAGCTTTCAGTTCGAAATCAATAAAAAATATTTTGCATATCAACTACAAGCTAAATTTGCGTTTGAAAAAGAAAATGCTCGTGGCAGTACAATAAAAACTATTACAAAAGAAGAGTTCACAAAGTTTCAAATTCCCATTCCCTGCCTAGACAATCCAGAAAAATCCCTTGAAATCCAAACCGAAATCGTACGTATTTTGGACACCTTCACAGAGCTTACCCTAGAGCTTACGACAGAGCTTTTAGCAGAGATTACAGCTCGTCAAAAACAATACGAGTATTATCGTAATATGCTTCTTAGTTTTTCAAAAGCGGAGGTAGATGAGTAATATGGGTATTTCTTTAACTGATATTGTACAACAGTTAAAAAATAATAATTAAATAATTCAACTGATTTATGCTTTTAATGGTACTGGCTAATCTAGACTTTCGCAAGTATGCGAATTTTTAATTACACCGTATACCGCTGGTGCCGAGGTTTCAAAACCGTTGTTTATGATGAAAACGTTCGAAATAATTATAGCCCTCGGTATGATCGTATGTCGAATAAAAAGACGCCAGGGTGGTCATTGTAAAAAGTGAGCTGAGTGTAGAAATTAATACCACTTTAGCCGATTTAGATCGGCTAAAGTGGTGAAATTGATGAGGAAATTAAATCATGTTAAAGACGAATTATATGGAGAAATTACTTGATGGGGTTGTGGTTGAGTGGAAGGCTTTGGGGGAAACTCTCGTTCGTACAAAAGGGACAAAGATTACTGCTGGTCAGATGAAAGAGTTACACAAAATTAATGCACCACTTAAAATTTTTGCTGGTGGAAAAACTATTGCGTTTGTTGATTTTGATGATATACCAGAAAAGGATATAAACCTTGAACCATCTATTATAGTAAAATCACGTGGAAACATTGAATTTGAATATTATGATAAACCATTTTCACATAAAAATGAAATGTGGTCGTATCATTCTAAAAATGAGAATATTAATATTAAGTTTGTTTATTACTTTCTAAAAATAAATGAATTATATTTTCAAAATATTGGAAGTAAAATGCAAATGCCACAAATTGCAACACCGGATACGGATAGGTTTAAAATCCCCATCCCATGTCCAGGAAACCCCCAAAAATCCCTTAAAATCCAAACCGAAATCGTCCGTATTTTGGACACCTTCACCGAGCTTACAGCCGAGCTTACAGCCGAGCTTACAGCCGAGCTTACAGCTCGTAAAAAGCAATCTAGCTATTACCGTGATCAGTTGTTGACTTTTGAAGAGGATGAAGTTGAGTGGAAGTCGTTGGGGGATCTTGCTGATAATCTAGATTCAATGCGCAAACCGGTTACTGGTGGTTTGAGAGAGTTTGGTGAAATTCCATACTATGGGGCATCTGGTATTGTTGATTATGTAAAAGATTATATCTTTGAAGGGGATTTTTTGCTTGTTTCGGAAGATGGGGCAAATTTAGTTGCTAGAAACACACCAATTGCATTTAGTATCAGTGGTAAAAGCTGGGTAAACAATCATGCTCATGTACTTAAATTTAACACATACGAAGAACGTAGATTTGTTGAATTTTATTTGAATCATATAGACTTAACTCTCTATATATCAGGGGCGGCTCAACCTAAATTAAATCAGAAAAATTTGAATAGTATCATGGTTCCCAATCCTTTGCTTTTAGAAAAAAAGCGTATAGTTTCTATTTTAGACAAATTTGACGCTTTGACATCCTCACTCACCGAGGGTTTACCCCGTGAAATAGAGCTGCGTCAAAAACAATACGAATATTACCGCAATATGCTACTGAGTTTTCCCAAAGAGGAGGTAGAGTTATAATATGGGTACCTCATTAAATGAAATTGCACAACAATTAAAAGATAATGATAAAAAAGTTAAATTAATTTATGCCTTTAACGGTGTTGGCAAAACAAGACTTTCAAGAGCGTTTAGATATTTGGTTTCACCAAAAGATTATGATGAGACAGTGGAAGATGCGCTAGCAAGCAAAAAAATCATTTATTATAATGCCTTCACTGAAGATTTGTTTTATTGGCATAACGATTTGGAATATGATGTTGACTTAGAATTAAAAATTCATCCGAACTTTTTTACTGAATGGGTACTTAATGAACAAGGTCAAGATCAAAATGTTATTAGTTATTTTCAAAATTTAACTCAGCAAACATTAACACCTAGATTTAATTCGAATTTTACTAAAGTTACATTTTCTTATGAACAAGGAAATGAGGCTACTTCACAAAATATTAAGATTTCCAAAGGTGAAGAAAGCTGCTTTATTTGGAGTGTTTTTTATAACTTACTTGATCAAGTTGTTTATGTGCTAAATATACCTGATCCAAGTGACCGAGAGACGGACAGGTTTAATCAGCTGAAGTATGTATTTATTGATGATCCTGTAACTTCATTAGATGATAACCATCTGATTCAGTTGGCTGTAGACTTGGCTCAATTAATTAAAAAAAGTGATTTTCAAAACGGTCTTAAGTTTGTTATTACAACACACAATCCTATATTTTATAATGTGCTCTATAATGAAATTAACAACAAGAACTGTTATATGCTAGACAGTCTAGAAGATGGTACGTTTGAACTGCAAGAAAAAGATGGAGATTCAAATAAAAGCTTTTCATATCACTTACATATAAAGAATACCCTAGAAGAAGCCATTGAGAACAATCAAGTAGAAAAATATCACTTTACGCTTTTGCGAAATCTATATGAAAAAACAGCAAGTTTTCTTGGATTTTCAAGGTGGTCAGAATTATTACCTGATAATAAAGAAAGTTATTATCTTCGTATTATGAATTTTACTAGTCATTCTACACTAGCAAGTGAAAGCGTTGCAGAACCAACTCAACCAGAAAAACAAATTGTTAAGTTTTTATTAAATCATCTGATAAATAATTATAGTTTTTATAAGGAGGAGCAAGGTGAATGATTTCAAGCCCATCGCCGAATCAAACAACTTTATCGTTTTAGATAAATATACCCGGTTAGTCCAACAGGGGGGCGGCTATCAAACCGAAGCGGATTTAGAAAAAGAACTGGTTCAGGATTTAGTCAATCAAGGCTACGAATATTTAGCTAATTTAAATACCCTTGAAAAGATGCTGGATAATGTCAGAATACAGTTGCAAGACCTCAACAAAATGCAATTTACCGATGTGGAATGGCATCGCTTTTGTGAGCTCTATTTAGATAAACCCAGTGATAACGCAATTGATAAAACCCGTAAAATTCATGATGATTATATTTATGACTTTGTCTTTGATGATGGCCATATTCAAAACATTTCCCTGGTCGACAAAAAGAATATTGCCAACAATAAGGTCCAGGTCATTTCCCAATTTGAACAAAAGGGCAGCCAGGCAAACCGCTATGATGTGACCATTTTAGTCAATGGATTGCCCCTGGTGCAAGTCGAGCTTAAAAAACGGGGGATTGCCATTCGCGAAGCCTTTAATCAGGTCCATCGTTACAGTAAAGAGAGTTTTAATGCCGAAAACTCGCTGTTTAAATATCTGCAGCTATTTGTCATTTCAAATGGCACCGATAGCCGCTATTTTGCCAATACCACCAAACGTGATAAAAACAGTTTTGATTTTACGATGAACTGGGCACGAGCCGATAATACTCTGATTAAAGATTTAAAAGATTTCACAGCGACCTTTTTTCAGAAAAACACCTTGTTGAATGTCTTGCTCCACTATTCTGTATTTGATGTCAGTGATACCTTGCTGGTGATGCGGCCTTATCAAATTGCCGCAACCGAAAGAGTTTTGTGGAAAATCGAAAGCAGTTACCAGGCTAAACAATGGCGCACGGCTGAAAGCGGCGGCTATATCTGGCATACCACCGGTTCCGGTAAAACGCTGACCAGTTTTAAAGCCGCCCGTCTGGCGACGCAACTGGACTATATTGATAAGGTATTTTTTGTGGTCGACCGGAAAGACCTGGATTATCAGACCATGAAAGAGTATCAGCGTTTTTCGCCGGATAGCGTCAATGGTTCCGAGAATACCGCCGGCTTAAAGCGAAACATTGAAATAGATGATAATAAAATTATTGTGACGACGATTCAAAAACTCAATAACCTGATCAAAAGCGAAAGCGACTTAGCTATCTATAATAAGCAAGTGGTCTTTATCTTTGATGAAGCCCACCGGTCGCAATTTGGTGAAGCCCAAAAAAATATCAAGAAAAAGTTTAAGCGCTACTATCAGTTTGGCTTTACCGGGACGCCGATTTTCCCGCAAAATGCTTTAGGTTCGGAAACGACCGCAACGGTCTTTGGGCGCGAGTTACATTCTTATGTCATTACCGATGCCATTCGTGATGAAAAAGTTTTGAAGTTCAAAGTCGATTATAATAATGTCCGCCCCAAGTTTAAAACAATTGAAGCAGAACAGGATGAGAAAAAACTATCCGCTGCCGAAAACAAAGAAGCCTTGTTACATCCAGAGCGGATCAAAGAAATATCCCAATATATTCTTGATAATTTTAGAGTAAAAACCCATCGTCTCAATGCCGGCGGCAATGGCTTTAATGCAATGTTTGCCGTCAGCAGTGTTGACGCCGCCAAACGCTACTACGAAACATTAAATAAATTGCAGAAAGGCAGCAGTAAACCGCTGAAGATTGCCACCATCTTCTCCTTTGCGGCCAATGAAGAGCAGAGTGCTGTCGGTGAAATTCTTGATGAAACCTTTGAACTGACAGCCATGGACAGCAGTGCCAAAGAGTTTTTAAGTTTGGCCATCAGCGATTATAATAAGATGTTCAAACACAATTTTAGCGTCGAAAGCAATGAATTTCAAAATTATTATCGTGACCTGGCTAAACGCGTCAAGAACAAAGAGATTGATTTATTGATTGTCGTCGGGATGTTCTTAACCGGTTTTGATGCGCCGTCATTAAACACCTTATTTGTTGATAAAAACCTCCGCTATCATGGCTTGATCCAGGCTTTTTCGCGAACCAATCGGATTTATGATGCCACCAAAACCTTTGGTAATATTGTTACCTTCAGAGATTTAGAACAAGCAACGATTGACGCCATCACGCTTTTTGGCGATAAAAACACCAAAAATGTGGTGCTGGAAAAAAGCTATAAAGAATACCTGGACGGTTTCACTGATGTGCTAACCGGAGATGCCCGGCGTGGTTATATTGACATCGTCAACGAGCTGTCGCAGCGTTATCCGCAGGTTGAGGATATTGTGACGGACAAAGATAAGAAAGACTTTGCCAAACTTTTTGGCGAATATCTGCGGGTTGAGAATATTCTCCAGAACTATGATGAATTTACCGGCTTGAAAGCCTTGCAATTGATTGATCCCGATGACCCGGAAGCGTTAGAAAATTTTAAAGCCACACATTATCTCAGTGATGACGAGATTGCAGCCATGCAAAAGATTCAAGTGCCCGATGAAAGAACAATTCAAGACTATCGTTCTTCCTATAATGATATCCGTGACTGGCTGCGTCGTCAAAAAGATGGCAAAGATCCAGAAATTTCGGCGATTGATTGGGATGATGTGGTCTTTGAAGTGGATCTGTTAAAATCCCAGGAGATCAATTTAGATTATATTCTGGAGCTGATTTTTGAAAAGCACAAGGATCTCAAAGACAAAGTAACCTTAGTTGAAGACGTCCGCCGCTTAATCCGTTCGAGTGTGGGCAGCCGCGCCAAAGAAAGCTTAGTCGTCGATTTTATCAACCAAACCGATTTAGACACGATTCAAGATAAAGCCAGCATTATTGATGCCTTCTTCGCATTTGCCCAAACCGAGCAAAAACGTGAAGCGGAAGACTTGATCGAGACCGAAAAACTCAATGAAGTGGCTGCCAAACGCTATATTTTAAATGCATTAAAAAGAGAGTATGCCAGTGAAAATGGCACCGAACTGAATGAAATTCTGCCTAAAATGAGTCCGCTTAACCCCCAGTATTTAACAAAAAAACAAAGCGTCTTTCAGAAGATTTCTGACTTTGTTGATAAGTTTAAAGGTGTTGGTGGGAAGATTTAGTTTAAGTGGAGGGATTGCTGTAAACGACGTCTTTATTGGGGCGTTGGGGTTGGCCCGGAATGAGTGCGGTCAATTTTTTGCGGGTTTATCTGATGCAAAAGATCGCCTGAAAATTGATAAAGCATAATCAACTTACAAATTAATTCCTGTCATAATTACTAAAAACCCTGCGTAGTGGTAACCGTTATTGCGGTGTTTACTGGCGCCAGATCAATTTAACTTAGAATTACAAAGAGGTAACCATGAGCGAATTAAAAATTGATTTAGTTAAAGATTGGCAAGATCAAATACTGGCAGCGATGAAGAACGAAGGGCTGAACAACACCCGGAAAATGAAAATTGACCAGTTGATAATTAGTTATTTTACTTATCTCAGAAAAAAGGAAACGGGGTTAAAACATAAAATCCATTTGTCAAAAGAGTTTTATTGTCCAGAAAAACATAAACCGGCACTGCGTAAGATAACAGATCTATTGGAAAACGGTGGCGATATTGGCCCATATTTAAGTAGAGGTGCTATTGATTTCAAAAATGACTATATGTTCAATAATTGGGGGATAATTCATTTGCATTTGGGAGATCAACCATATGAGCGTGATTGCAGGTTTATCAAAAGAACGGGTTTGCTTCTTTTTATGTATCGCCATGATAATGATGCCTATCTGATTAATATGGCTGAACATAATCGATGGTCAAACTTAGAAAACCTACAGATTTTAGAAAATAATTGGCCGGAACTCATTGAGAATCGAAAGCTCTATGGGATAACCGGTCTAAGTGAGGTGATTTCTGATACCGAACGATTTAATTTTTGGGAAAAAGGAATGGATACCGTTACAGAACTAAAGGATCAAAAAGGTGAACCTATGATTATTGCACCGCCTGGGGATGGCAGTGTGGCATCGGGTGATTCCGTAAAAGATGTGCTTTTATATATGGAACAAGAGAAAAAATTAAAGAACCTCGAAAAAGCAATAACTTGTGATCTTGAATTGATCAAACTAAAGATGAAAGATGAAAATATTCAACCTGCGGATAACCTTGAATTTAAATTGGTGCGGTCTGATGGTGTATGGAATATTGTAGAAAAAAACAGCAATTGGATTTTGATATAGTGGTGATACTTGACGGTTGAGGTAAGGGCGGCAGCGGGCAACAGGCCACCGCTAAAAGATGGAGAGGTGAAGCATCGTTAGTTCCAAAATTCTGCTTAAAAGATTAAACAAGGAGATCGAATCTATGAGAAAATATTTATCAAAGTTGTCGCTATTGTTAATGTCATTACTGCTTATCGGGGTCAGCCCGGTCAGTGTTATGGCTGCTGCGCAACCCAGCGTGAGCTATCGCACACACGTCCAGAACGAGGGCTGGCAGAATTATGTGAGCAACGGAACAATCAGCGGCACTTCCGGAAAAAGTCTTCGCTTAGAGGGAATTGAAATCAAGCTCGATAGCCGGGGCGCCGATCTCGGGATCAGTTACCAGACCCATATCGAGAACATCGGCTGGGAAGCCGATACATCCAGAGGCTGGAAAAATAATGGAGCCATGTCGGGTACATCAGGCTTAAGTTATCGACTGGAAGCGATCCAAATCAAACTCACCGGGGCGGATGCCGATCAGTTTGATGTCTATTACCAGGTTCATGCCCAAAACATTGGCTGGATGGGTTGGGCGAAGAATGGCGAGAGCGCCGGAACGGCTGGCTTTGGCTATCGACTGGAAGGGATTCGAATTGAGCTTGTCCCCGCCGGATCGGCAGCGCCGGGAAGTACCGCTAAAGCTTTCGTTGAACGGAATGGTGACTATATCTTTAACGAGAAGCTTCACACCGGAATATGGTTGGATTTTGCCTACTTCCCTGAGAAAATGGTTAGAAACTGGACATTTAATCAAGACGGCACCGGCGTGTTAATTGAAAACCAAGTCGTGATCAGCACCTATAATTATGCCACAACTGACGTTTCACAAGATGGCAGCAGTGGCAAGGTGACGCTCATCGGGCCAAATATTAATACCACGAAAAGTATTGTTTTCTCGTACTTTGCCGATGATGGCAGTTTAAAAATGACAATGGATGGGAAAGCGCTTTGGATTGCACGGACCAGGGAGATATAAGGGGAACCTCTTCCACTGTGACGATCCAGCCACCGGCTATCGCCCGGGGCTTCGGACGTCCAGGCCTGGTGGCCAGAGCGAGCGGCTAGCTATTGGGTTAGGGGTCTCCTGGGGCTCCGGTTCGGCCGGCCTCCGCCGCCGGCGCACCGACGACTATCCCCGGCCGCCCCTTAACTGCAGTGCCTCGAGCCGCGCCCCGTGCTTAAGGGGAGAGTGCCCTAGGGGAGAGTGCCCGACACCAATTTATAAACTTATTTGGAATAAGTCAGACATGATCAAGAGCAGAATCCAGTAACCCTTCATCCCGGAGGCCATCACTGCCGCCGGTTTCGTTAATCAGCATGGTGTGAAGACGCAACACCTGCTGACGGGACAACCGTTTCATTTGGCTAATTCATCTAAGCTCCCATCAGGTACTGAACAGCAAGAAATCGTCCGTATCCTCGAGGTCCTCTTTGCCAAAGAACAGACCGCCCAAGATCTCTGCGACCAGATCGATCAGATCGACACCATCAAAAAAACCATCCTCGGCAAAGCCTTCCGGGGGGAACTGGGGACGAATGTGGTGGGGGAAGAGAGTGCGGGGGAGTTGTTGAAGCAAGTTTTGCAAGGTAAAGAAAAATAAGGTCCAAACAAATAGAAATTAAATGGAGGTAGAAGTGAAAAAGAAATATACCATAATTTGTTTGATTGTTTTATCAGTATTTGTTTTAAGTGGTTGCAGTAACAGCAAAGAACTAATTGGAAAATGGGAGGAACAAAATGTGGCTGCCAATACAAAAGGTGAAGCCATTTTTAACGGCCATGTATTCAATGAGGATGGTACCTTGCAAACATATAACGGTGCGGGCGAACGCTTAAATATTATGAACTATACCTGGAAAGAGAATGGTAAAAATTCTTTTGTTGGCGATGGCGACGGCGGCAAATTCCCCATGAAGTATCTGATCGAAGGAGATACGCTGTATCTCGATTATGAACAAAATGTGTCAAATAACAGTGATCTAAAAGAAAGAGGTAAACAATTTAAAAAAGTAGATGACTTTTCTTTTAGTGATCTTATCAGAAGAGATACGCTGCAAAGCAATATGTCCGCCGAACAGGTTGCCAATGCCCTAAAAAATGAAGGCTTGCCCATTGGTGAAATATTTGTTTACACCGAAGAAAATGATAACTCACATTTAATCGGCCGACCACACCAGTACACCAGTCAAACTGACTTTTCTGATGCCAATGTTGAGCAGGATACTTATACGGCCGCAAAACCAAACGGTGGCCGGATCAAGGTATTCGCAACCATTGCTGATGCACAGTCTGATTTTAGAGAGCGGCAATCATATGGTGCCGTCTATATCTATAAAGCTGGGAATGTCGTTTTATCGTTAGATACGGAAGTGCTTCCGGCTAATGCGCTATTGTATCAGGAGGCATTTTATAAAGTTGTTCAATAAATTGAGGTTTGGTTTGAACGATAAAAATATCCCCTGGTGTCAGGTACGCTTTACTTCATCCGGACGGGTGTGCTTTTTAAAGGTTGACGTGATTGGTTCCGGCATCGAGCAACATTTAATGGTTTGAGAAAAGAATCATAAACCCGATAAAGAACTTATTATTGTGAGGAGGATTTAGTGATGAAAAAAGGTTTTACCGATCTACCGGCCATGTCTATTGAGGAGGATTTATTCGAAATTAACAAGTATATTGATGGTTTGTCAGAATTTATTCTCGAATGTGACACGCCCATGACGATTGCCATTCAGGGAGACTGGGGGAGCGGTAAAACCAGTTTTATGAATATGATCCGCTGTCAGATAGAGAGCAAGGTAGTGACGTCATGGTTTAATACCTGGCAGTATTCACAGTTTAACATGGGAGATACATTATCGCTGTCACTGATTAAAAGGCTTATCGATACGTTGCCTTCACAGGATGAAACAACAAAAAGAGCAGTGGCCAAGACACTGAACCTTGTTGGGTAATACATGAAAGAAGGTGCCCTGATGGCGGTAGATATGACAATATCCGGGCGATTGGCTGATAATTTAGGGAAAGCGATAGACGGAGTAACGAATAAAGAAGAAGAAATTGATTTATCAGCGGCTCTCGGCCAGCTTAAACAGCAGTTTCAGGCATGTATCAACAATGCCGTTACGAATAATAACGAGGATCGGGTTGTTATTTTCGTGGATGACCTGGATCGCTTAACTCCTGCCAAAGCGGTTGAAATGCTGGAAGTATTAAAGCTGTTTCTGGACTGTGAAAACTGCGTTTTCATTCTGGCGATTGATTATCAGGTAGTGTCCCAGGGGATTGCTGAAAAATATCAGAATAAGCTGGACGATGAAAAGGGAAAAGCCTTTTTTGATAAAATTATTCAGGTGCCCTTTAAAATGCCGGTTGCTCTCTACAACATGGACAAATTTATCCAGGATATTCTGGAACGGATGGGACTTGAGTTAAATGATACAATGAGAGGGAGCGTCATTGATTATTATAAAAAGCTGATTAGTTGTTCAATCGGCTCGAATCCCAGGGGTATCAAACGGCTGTTTAATGCGTATCTGCTACTGAAAAAAATTTATGGAACACAAGCAGAATTGGATCAGACCGGCCAGACGATTCTTTTTGCAATTCTTTGCATGCAGTTATCCTTCGAAAATTTGTATAATCATGTTGTTAAGAATAAGGATGATATCCGGGATGATGACTTTTTAAAAGAATTGACAAAGACAGAAGCTTATCGAAAAAATGAAAATGATGATTCGCTTATGAAAGAACTGAGAATCAAGGATGAAGATGAATTAAGACGAATCTGCACTTTCATGGAAGTCTTTTATTCGGGAATTGACTATGACTCCAGCGGGGATCTTTCGGAGGAAGAAAAGAAGCGCTTTATTAATCTGCTGGAATTATCCGCAATTGTTTCGACAAAAGATATTGCGGATCAGAGAGATGATTTTAAAATGAAAGTCCGTGGCGATAACCGTTGGATATTGAAAAATTCGTTTTTTGTCAAGCCGAAAAGAAAACGGGATCCCATCTGTAAAGTATATCAGTCAAGAAAAGATTATGAAGACTGGTGTATGCAGGATGCTTCAGCCTATTACACTCAATGGACGGATAAAAGTAAGATCTGGTATAAAATCGAAGTTCAGCTTGTTTCGGATCTTGAAGCGAAACAAACAGAGATAAAAATGTTGATTCAATTAATTAATCATAATTCTGAAATGAATCAGGAAGTGTATCAGAATTATTTAAACTGGTTGAAAGATAACACCTTTGATGGGCATTATAAAGATGAAAAGAACACATCCTATTTGAAAACGATCAGTTGGTTTGAAATTGATCAACATGAAGAAATTAAAGATGTTGTCAACAATGAGGCAAAAATGCTTTTTGACCAGTTCATAGGGCTTAAGTAAAAGGAAAGAGTAAGGCGGCTTTTTCGAATTAAAGCCTTGGTAGTCAGGAGCACTTAACTTGACACCGCAGTTATCAACGATCGGATTCATTAATAAGGAGAAAAACAAGGAGGATACTTGGTATCACTCAAATTATGATTGCTACAGTCAGGAGAAAATAGCGTGATGATGTGTGAAAATACGGCTAAAGAATTAAAAACATGGGGCGGCGGTAGTACCTTTTCATATAAGGGAAATGTGGCAACTGGAACAGAGATAGCGTTTGGAAAAACAAATGCTGTTGTTAAAATTACAAAAGAACAATTTGAGCAATTGCTCACGGCCTTTCGTGGCAAAAGCGTTAAGGCTGGGACGTCAAGAGATATGGCACCAGCAGGAAGCCTGGGACACTGGTTACAACAAAATATCTCACGGTCAGCGACTGCTTCATATGTGGGGGCAATACTTGTTGATGAGGGGTATGCTCAAAAAGACGGATCAATGATTATATTCCTTTAGCAAGCAGGAACTGAGAAGAGTGGTTCGGCTGTCCGGATTCATAACAGTGAATACAAAAACGAAAAGACTTGCGGTTGAAAAAGAAAAACTTCAGTTTAATTGGTTAGACCTCTTCCCACGCCCCGTCTATCGCCCGGGCTTCGGTCGTCCTAGCCTGTCGGCCAGCGCGAGCGGCTAGCTATTCGGTTTGGGGTTGTCCCGGGGCTCCGGGGCGGCCGGCCTCCGCCGCCGGCGCACCGACGACTACCCCCGGCCGACCCTTAACGGCAGTGCCTCGACCCCCCCCGTGCTTCACGCCGGTTTTTTTTATTTAAAATAAAATCATGGCACACTGTTTGCCACATATTGACAAGCTTTTGAAAGATTGTTACTATTGAATTAAAGTCATCTTTAATTGAATGAAATATGAAACATTGTTTAAAAAACTAAGATGCAATAGCATTTTGTTTATAAAATAAAAATATCAGGAGTTGAGAAGGAGGACAAATTTGTGAGAAAAGGGATGGAGAGGTTGTTGGTTTTACTGGTAGTGCTACCAATGTTGTGCATGGTACCAACTAGTGTACTGGCAAATGCGGCACCAAGCGTAAGATATTGTACCCATGTTCAGAACGTCGGCTGGCAGTATTATTCACCGCAGGGCGAGATGTCCGGAACTGAAGGCCGCGGGTTACGTTTGGAAGGCATTCGCATCGCTCTGGTTCAATCGGGTTATGATCTTGGGATTGAGTATCAGACCCATATCCAGAACATCGGTTGGGAAACCGATACAGCCAAAGGCTGGACGACAACAAATGGAATTTCGGGAACTGAAGGAATGGGTTATCGACTGGAAGCAATCCAGATCAGACTGACGGGAGCTGATGCGGATCAATTTGATATTTACTACAAGGTGCATGCTCAAAATTATGGATGGTTGGATTGGGCAAAAAATGGTGAAGAAGCTGGGACAGAAGGTTTTGGTTATCGATTGGAAGGAATTTGTATTAAAATCCTCCCAGCTGGTTCTCAAGCCCCAGGTGATGTTGATGATCCATTTGTCAGCACGAATGAATTTTTAAACAAGATAAAAGGTAACTGGAATAGCTTAAAAAATCCCTCAACATACCCAGGCTTAAAAATAAATGGAAATCCTTATGAAGAATGTGGCTTGTTATGGTTGGGTTCAAAATACTATGAATGCAGATATCGTATTATTTACGTTGCGCAAGATTGTAAAAGTGGAACCTTTGAAGCATATGAGCAGAATTATTATAAGCCACCAAGTTCTGAAAATCAAAATTGGCTAAAAGTACCAATCGTTATAAGCGATATTTATCAGCTTAATGAAGATAATACGATTTCGAGAACGTCAGGATCTTATTCAGAAACATTTAGAAAGTAAAATTTATTCTTGAAAATGTATCGATAGGGAACAAAGTATTGCAACATATATTTATACAACGTGATCAAATTCGATCATTGCCACTGGTTTTTGCCAGTAGCAATGGTCGATTATTTTTAAAACGTGATTTCGAGAACAGCGAGAACCTCGTAAAAGTCGCCTGAAAAAATAATTGAATTGGGCTGATGCATCAGGGAATTGACCGGTTTTAGGTTGGAGTTCGACCTGGGCTCCGGTCTCCCGAGCTCCGCTGGCGGCGCACCGCCAACTACGCCCCGACGTCCCTTAACTGCAGTGTTTTGAGCCACGCCGCCGGCCACAAGCCGTGGCTCTGTTCGTGGCCTCTTCAACTGCGACGATCCAGCGCGCTGGCTACGCCATCGCTACTACCACTGCACCGGTGTCGCCCTCGTTCTGCCCGAATGGGCAGACCGAACGGCTGGCCATTCGGTTTGGGGTTAACCTGGGGCTCCGGTTCGTCCGTCCGGCGCTGGCGGACGCCCGCCAAGCTTCGCCCCGCCGTCCCTTAACTGCAGTGTTTTGAGCCACGCCGCCGGCCACAAGCCGTGGCTCTGTTCGTGGCCTCTTCAACTGCGACGATCCAGCGCGCTGGCTGCGCCAGCGCTACTGCCACTGCACCGGTGTCGCCCTCGTTCTGCCCGAATGGGCAGACCGAACGGCTGGCCATTCGGTTTGGGGTTAACCTGGGGCTCCGGGTCGTCCGGCCGGCGCTGGCGGACGTCCGCCAAGCTTCGCCCCGACGCCCCTTAACTGCAGTGCTTCGAGCCGCGCCCCGGCCACAAGCCGTGGCTCTGTTCGTGGCCTCTTCCACTGCGACGATCCTGCGCGCTGGCTGCGCCAGCGCTACTACCACTGCACTGGTGTCGCCCTCGCCCTGCCCTAATGGGCAGAACGAACGGCTGGTCATTACGTTTGGGGTGATCCTGTGGCTCCGGTTCGTCCGGCCGGCGCTGGCGGACGCCCGCCAAGCTTCGCCCCGACGCCCCTTAACTGCAGTGCTTCAAGCCCCGCCCCGGCCACAAGCCGTAGCTTTGTTTCTGGCCGCTTCAACTGCGTCGATCCTGCGCACTGGCTGCGCCAGCGCTACTACCACTGCACCGGTGTCGCCCTCGTTCTGCCTGAATCGGCAGACCGAACGGCTGGCCATTAGGTTTGGGGTTACCCTGTGGCTCCGGGCGTCCGGCCTCCGCTGGCGGTGCCCCGCCAACTCGCCCCGACGCCCCTTAACTGCGGTGACCGACCCCGCCGCCGGCGTCATGCCGGAGGCTCCCCAGGCGATCGTGGCTGATATTACTGCACCGCCTGCGTGCGGGCTTCGCTACCGCTACGCCCGAACTACTGATTGTTTTCGTTTTCCGCCTTCGTCCTGGCCGGCTGGCCAGAGCGAGCGGCTTGCTAATACGTTTGGGCTTGGCCTGGGGCTCCGGGTCGGTCGGCCTCCGCCGCCGGCGCACCGGCGACTACCCCCGGCCGCCCCTTAACTGTAGTGCTGCGAATCACGCCCCGTGCTTCACGCCGTGGCTCTGTTTCGGGCCGCTTCAACTGCGACGATCCAGCGCACTAGCTGCGCCAGCGCTACTGCTGCATTGATGTCGCCCAGTCACTTCAGTGTTTACAAGCAATGGATCGGCTTGATCGTAAAAAATAAAGTGCTTGCAAAAAAAATGGTTGAAAAATAAGGTAAAAACGTTTATAATACAGTTACGATTTATTGTCATATTTATCCTCGTTTCAAAGGAAAAATAGACACACAAAAACCACTGCGATCTCAGTGGTTTTTGTGCGTCTATTTCAGTTTAAGAAACCGCTGCATGAAATCCTATTTGGCGAATCAATATTACTTACCGACGCCCCAGGCTTATTTGTCTGGGGCTTTTTTTTATGCCAGCTGTTTCAGCTTCTTCGTTTATAAAAAGCTCTTTATTTTAAATTTCTTCAAAAAAATAAAAAAAAATCTAAATTTCGGCAAACTTCTACACGCTCAAATTTTCTAATTGCTATACTGGTTTTATACAAGTGATAAATCCAATTGGGAGGTCGTTATGGAAAAACCGATTAAGCCCTGTGAAATCTGTCAGGGTGACTGTATTGTTAAAACGGTTTATGAACCTGGTAAAAAATATGGGGTAGCCTGCCAACACTGTGGCAATGAATCCGAGCTGAAAAGCACCCGAAGTGCTGCCATTAACGCCCATAATAAAACCAGTTACCGGGTCCACAAAGTATTACTCTGAGCATCCGTCAGTTTTCTGACTTTGCTATAAATTTTTGAAAGGAGGACAGCCAATGGCAGTTGTAAAAGATTTTTTATCCAATAAGATGGTTACCCGTCTGAACTACGGCATGGTGGATGGTAAGGAAGTCATCAAAAGCAAATCCTACGCCAATGTCAAACAAACGGCCACCATTGCCGAGATCCATCAGGTGGCGACCGCAATCACCGCTTTGCAAGTCCCGGCCCTGGAAGAAGTCCATCAGCTTCAGCAAGATCT